>Ga0209487_1000987_pt1 | contig 24654 bp, 28 predicted proteins | sample Poulit2012_FD_187524 | JGI IMG/M metagenome (GOLD analysis project Ga0209487, IMG submission 187524) | Agricultural soil microbial communities from Georgia to study Nitrogen management - Poultry litter 2012 (SPAdes) (version 2) | ecosystem: Environmental > Terrestrial > Soil > Agricultural land...
ACCTAGTACTTATCTCCCACCGCGCATTAAACTTTGATTACAAACCAACGGAAGCGGTTGAATTTTTTACCAGTTTAGTAGAGTATTTGTGATGAGGTAGAATGAAATTCATTCACTAGATAAGGAGATGTAAAAAAATGATAAAAAGAAATGGCTTTTGTTTCATCCTATTGATCTTGACTCTTTCGCTTCTTACCGTTGGTCCACTCACGGTAGGCGCTACACCGGAGCGTGATGAAGGACCAATCAAGAAGAGTGAAGTCGAAGATGATGCGAGCGTGATCCAGCAAGAAGGTCCAGCAACTTTCAAAGCAACAACTCAGAGCGGATCAGTAAAAATATTTTTAGATCCAGGCCATGGTGGCAAGGATCCCGGTGCACAATCAAATGGACTAAATGAAAAAGATGTCGTCCTTGATATTGCTTTAAAAACGAAAGAAGTGCTCGATAATGAATACGCGGGAGTAGAAACAAAAATATCCAGATCTACGGATACATTTGTTGAATTGGAAGACCGAACAAAAATGGCAAATGATTGGGGTGCCGATTACTTTACGAGTTTTCACATCAATTCCTTTGATGGCACTGCTTCCGGATTTGAATCATACATATACAATGGAACTGTTGGTAGTGAAACAAAGACAAGACAACTACACATTCATACTTATATAGGTGATCGACTTGAAGTGAGGGACCGGGGAAGAAAACAAGCAAACTTTAGTGTACTGCGCAACAGCGCGATGTCCGCCATTTTACTGGAGTATATGTTCATCGATAACGCAGTGGAAAACGCCTTATTAAAAAAGAAAAGCTATCGCGATTATCTTGGCACACTCACCGCAGAATCAATCGCGGATACGTATGACTTAGATAAAAAGTAGCTTCATAGATCTAAATTGTAAATAGCCGTCCCCTTTTCTGGACGGCTATTTTAATGTGTGACAATTGAATTGTGGGAGTTGCCTAGCCTCGATACCGCATGCCTAATCCTTTTAAAAAGTTCCTCGCATATCTGTCGCCACATTCTCGGTAATTATGATGCCCTTCCTTCCTAAGCAAGGCGCTTAATTCCCCTTTGCTGATGATGACCCCCGCATCGTTAAGGATCTGAATGATATCCTCACTTGTTAAGGTCAGTGCAATTCTTAACTTTTTCAACAACACATTATTGACACTGCCATCCCCTTTTATCATCATCGGTGGGCGTTCGGTTTGTCCCGAATCTGATTCCTGCTTCCCTCTTTTATGGATAATCAGCCCATTCAGAAATGATTCCAGCATCATATGATTACAAGGTATATTATCTTGAACGATGTCATCAGGTTCAACATCTTCTTCCTCACTGTCTTTTGTTTTAATGAGAATCTTTCGCACCTCTTCCCTCGTTACATCATATTCGCCAAGTTTAAAAATCTTGACCATGTCTGTATCTTTTATATCGAGGGCGTATCGTAATCGTATTAAAATATCATTATTATCCATATCCATTGATTTGACCTCCTATAATTGGTTATACCCGAGCTTTATCAAATCTTTCCTAAAAACTCTATTTTGTTTTTGAATTTAAACATTTTTTTCAGATATGCGATCAAGAATGTTGGTTGAAACATGGTTACTTCCCCTATCAATTGTACGACATCTGTTGGATAAACGAAAGCTGATGGAGATTAATATATGGAAGTTACAAAACTGCCACATAGATCCACTACCTGCTTCAATTGATCTGTTATAATTAAGACGGATTCACAAGGTAAAATACCTATCATCTTCACTAAATAAGGAGGATATAATTATGAAGTTAAACCAAAAAGTCGCCATCGTAACAGGAGCAGCATCTGGAATGGGAAAGGCAATTGCGGAGTTGTACGCCAAGGAGGGTGCTAACGTAATTGTAGCTGACCTCAATATAGATGGTGCCCAAACTGTAGCTAATACGATCAATGATAATGGCGGGAAAGCGAAGGCTGTACAAGTAAATGTCGCAAAATTAGCCGATATTGAAAACATGATCGACACAGCTGTAAATGAATATGGAACATTGGATATCCTAGTGAATAACGCTGGGATTATGGATGGATTTGAGCCTGCCGGTGATATCACAGATGAAAAATGGGAACTCGTTTTCGATATTAATACAAAAAGTGTGATTCGAGCCATTCGTAAAGCTGTCCCAATCTTTTTAGAAAAAGGCAAAGGGGTCATTGTGAATACAGCTTCTACTGGTGGTCTAAACGGTGCACATGCAGGTGTTGCTTATACGGCATCTAAACATGCTGTGGTAGGGATTACGAAGAACACGGGTTTCATGTACGCCCAAAACGGGATTCGTTGTAACGCGATTGCACCAGGCGCTACGATCACAAATATAGAAGCAACGATGGAAAACCTCAATGAATTTGGGACAAGCCGGACACAAGTTGCACAATCTGTTATCCCACGTCCCGGGCAGCCAGAAGAAATTGCAAAAGTTGCATTGTTTTTAGCATCGGATGATTCTAGTTTTGTTAACGGTACAGTCGTAACAGCTGATGCTGGATGGACAGCAGCATTTTAAATAAAGCTAATCAGCCAATCACGATTTCTTAACGTCAGAAATAGATTATTTTGGAAACCTCTTGGGACTATATGTTCCAAGAGGCTTTTTCAATTGTATTTGAGTCAACCTCATAATTATCGTAACCAGTTATGTCATTTCGCTGGTCGAGGGATATAGCTATAAAAAAGGATTATAAAATTCATTAATTAATGTAACTGAATGAATTTCATAATTACCAAAACCAGCAACATCGATACAGTATATAGTTAAGAACGGTTTAACGAAACTATATGTTGTAGCGACGTGGCACTAAATCGGTATTATGAAATTCATTAAACGTAACGAAGATGTGTCCATGAAACTATACTAGCTTCAGAACAGTCCTAACTGTCTTAGGCAAATATAAACACTACATTTCAGGATACTATTTTCCATATTCGATACGATAATGGGAGCATTTCTGTTATATTATATATACGTTTAGATTGCGTGCACTCTTATGATGATAAATGAAATAAAGAAGGGAGTAGATCTACATGGAGTTCAGAATGGCGAAGAAAAGTGATCTACAAGAAATTGTCCGCTTACTTGCAGATGATGAGTTAGGCTCCAAACGGGAAAGATATGAAGATCCTTTACCTGAAGCTTATGATCATGCTTTCTCAGCCATGGAAAATCAGGGTGGGAACGATATTTTATTAGCTGTCGAAAATGAAGTCGTCATCGGGTGTCTACAATTAACCATGATCCCTGGATTAGCGAGGCTAGGCATGAAACGAGCGCAAATTGAAGGTGTGCGTGTGGATAAAGATTACCGCGGGAAAAGGATTGGTGAAGCTTTACTTCAAGAAGCCATTGCCATCGCAAAATCCGCAGGGTGTGGTCTTGTCCAGCTGACTACAGATAAAGATCGTATCGATGCCCACCGCTTTTATGAAAACTTAGGTTTTACCTCTAGCCATGAAGGCATGAAGTTAATTTTCTCTTAAACTAAATCATCAATTCACAAATGGAGGAATCTATTATGAGTATCGGAAACGAATACTTGACGATTGTCATGGATAGGTTTAAAAGTGTAAAAGGCCTTGGCGATAAAACAATCCATCAACTATCCGAAGACGAAATATACTGGACTTATCATACGGAGTCAAACAGTATTGCCATCATCGTAAAACATATGAGTGGGAATATGGTTTCCAGATGGACTGACTTCTTAACTACAGACGGGGAAAAGGATGATCGGGATCGTGATGATGAGTTTGTAGATGATATCCCTTCAAAATCAGAGCTGATCATTGTTTGGGAAAAAGGATGGAAAATCTTATTAGATACATTAGCTCATTTAGGCGAAGGGGATTTATTAAAACACATATACATTCGCGGGGAACGCCATATCGTTTTAGATGCGATCGAGAGGCAGATGGCACATTATGCCTACCACGTAGGACAAATTGTTTATATAGGCAAACAAGTAAAAGGAAATCAATGGGAGAATCTCAGTATACCCAAAGGAAAGTCTGAAGAATATCTAAAACAAATGCTTGATAAGCGGCAATGAGAAATAAAGTCGATTATATAACCAGCCGCTATATTTTGAATCTAAATTCTCATAATAGATATATCAATGGTTATAACGTCTTAAAAGGAAAAAAGATAGCGAAGCCATTTACTGCGTTATATCCGGATCTGAAAAAAATTGTATTAAAAAACCACTGATTGAAAAGATGATGATCAGTGGTTTTCAACTTTATATCTTTGGTCTTACAACTCATTTATTGTTCTTGCTTTTCTTTTATTATCCGCCTTTTTTAAAACACCGTACCTTTTAAGAATACTTCGTTCCTGAGGAGACATATTCGTTTGCCCGTTATTAGTTCTGTTTTCCTCTTTTATCGACATAGAAACTTCACCTTTTTTATTATACCATAATCTTAGGTTTCAGACTTATTGGAATCTGCCAAGTAATTACAGGGGCTACTCTCGATTACTCTAGGGATTCGATAAGGCATATTTATCAAACACTCAAATCAACAACTTATTAAAAAGACCCTAAACTAGCAACAGCCAGCTGTTGCTTTTGAACAAGAATTGGATAATCCAGATTTTTAGACAACCAAAAAGGGAAGCATCTAGTTTAGATGCTTCCCTTTTAGTTATTTCGATCTATTCTTAATTACTTGATGATCGTAACGTTAACCGCTCTATTTCCCCAGTTAAGTGCTTCTGCTTTTGTTGGTAGATGTACATCTACTTTATTTCCTTTAATTGCTCCACCCGTGTCGGCAGCAACGGCATAACCATAGCCTTCAACATATACTTGGGAACCTAATGGAATAACAGATGGATCTACAGCAATTACTTTAGCATTTGGATTTGCATTCAAGTCTACACCCGTAGCTGTAATACCTGAACACCCTACGCATTTAGCTGTGTATGCGGTAGCTGTTGCATGGATGACATTGCCTTCAGCCTTATCCTCTGACTTTGTTTCCTCTTGGACAGGTGCTGCTTGCTCTGCAACTTTATCATTCGTGTTAGAAGGTGCTGCTTTAGCAGTTGCTTTAGAGTCTTCTTTTGGACTCTCTGGCTGCGAAGCATCTTCGTTCACTTGCTCTTTCACAACTTCTTCTTTTTCATCTGCTTCTGGTTCTTCAGATGTTTCTTCTTCCGGTTCTGTTACAGTCTCTTCTGCTTCTTCTTCTTTTGATTCTTCTACTGGCTCCTCAGCCTTTTCTTCTTTTGGTTCTTCTACTGGCTCTTCCGTCTTTTCTTCTTTCGGTTCTTCTACTGTTTCTTCAGTCTTTTCCTCTTTTGGTTCTTCTACTGGTTCTTCAGTCTTTTCCTCTTTTGGTTCTTCTACCGGTTCTTCCGTCTTTTCCTCTTTTGGTTCTGTTACAGGAGCTGCCGTTTTTTCTACTGGCTCTGCAACTTCTTCAGGTTTTTCTTGTGGCTCTACCACTTTATCTTTTGGTTTTGTTGTCGGTTCTTCTGATACTACTGCTTCAGCAGATCCCTCTTCCTCTTGATCTACTACTGGTGCTTTCGTCTCAGCTTGGTCTGATTTTGTAGGGAGAGCTACTTGTGGAGAGCTATCACCCTTAATCGATAACACTTGACCAATTATGATAAGATCTGATTTAAGATTATTCGTAGCTTTTATATCTTTTACCGTCGTACCAAAGTCATAGGCGATTCCAGATAATGTATCACCTGGCTTTACCGTGTATTGTTCACTTACATATAATATTTGATTTGGATGAATCAACGATGAATGCAAATCGTTTACATTCATTAACTGATCGACAGTAGCGTCATGGTCTCTTGCAATGTCCCATAAAGTGTCACCCTTATGTACTTTAACTGGTGCTGCAGATACGCTTGTTGCTGTGACACTAGCAATGAGCACCCCTGTGGCAATCGTAGATATTATTTTCTTCAATTATGACACCCTCCTGCTTTCTTTCAAACCTTAACTAAACATAACATATGTTTATATGAATTGTATTGCATGGACATTACAATATCATTACGACTAAAGACCTATGAGTAAGTACCTAGTTTTGAGCAAAAAAATAGGATAGGGCATCTATCTTCAATTAACAAATAATCTATGTTTCTATAAGTTACCATATACACCACCTAAATCAACGATTGACTTTTGGTAGGACGATATATACAATGCCATTACTATTGAAAAAGGAGGGCTGTTAAAAATGACTGCATCAATGAGATTACGCTGCCTAGCTTTGAACAAGTAATTGAATACCTTCAAAGGCTCTGTTTCGATAAACAGAGTAAACGGGAGTAGTCTGCACATTTTTAGTAACCTTCATCGGGAGCGTATATTTATTCGAGAAGAAAGGCTGATTTAACTGTCCTTTTTTTGTTTATCAAGGTATATTTGATTGCCTATTATCGTTTACTCTTGAATGTGATCAACAATTTATCAGGAATGAATTAGAATACGCGATGCGACGAATGAACAGAATAAAATGTTTGATAAGCGATAAAATAAAGACAATAGAAATTAGGAGCGTATATAATGAATAAACAAGAAATTAAAAAACGTGCCAAAGATAATGGATTAGACATAGTCGAAGCAACCATGATATTGAATGAATCTGGCCTGGATTTCCTCGTAGCTCATGTCGAGGACAAACAAGGAGCGAAATGGATTTTACGGATGCCACGTCGACAAGATTCGCTGGCGAAAGCAAATCAAGAAAAATATGTGTTAGATGTTGTCAATCGATATACGGATATTCAAGCTCCTGACTGGACCATTTTCACAAACGAACTGATTGCCTACAAGGAGCTTGCTGGTGTACCTGCTGGCACAGTTGATCCAGAGATACAAAATTATGTTTGGAGCATTGATATCGAAAATAGTCCGATTGCTTATCATCAATCATTAGGTCGTATCTTGGCTGAACTCCATCACGTTCCTACAAGCTATGTAAAGGATGCTGGAATTAAAATATATAACGGTGTAGAAGCAAGGGAATCCATGAAATCCAGAATGAACAATGTAAAAGATTCCTTTGGTGTAAATCAGGAACTTTGGGATCGTTGGCAAGCATGGATTTCAAATGATCTACTTTGGCCGAACCATACGGGATTAAGCCATGGGGATGTGCATCCTGGACACCTACTGATCAATGCCCGATCGGAGGTAACTGGATTAATTGATTGGACCGAAGTGGCTGTGACAGATGTATCGAGAGATTTTATTGCTCATTATCTAATCTTTGGCGAGACTGGATTAGACAAATTAATAAACGCCTATGAACAGGCAGGAGGCAGAACGTGGTCACACATGAAGGAACACATCATGGAATCACATGCCGCGGACGCCATTGCTGTTGCTGAGTTTTCTCAGTCATCAGGACTCAAAGAGATGGAAGATATGGCAAAACAAATGCTAGGGATCAGTGATCCTCAATAAGGATGGAAACAAGTGAGGATGCGTGGGAAACCGCGCTTTCCTTTTATCTTTATTAATGAATGACAAGGTGTTTATCACGATTAATAAAGCTCGTTTTTGGGATGAACAATGTTATACTTAATCTACAAAAAATGCTTGTCGAATAATGAAGGAGATACGAACATGACAACGGGTAATAAAAAGGAATTATCAGTCGAAGAACGTGACACATTACTCACCACATTGAATGCCCGATTCGAGAAAAACATGCACCGTCATAAGGATCTCGAATGGGCTCCAGTCCACGCAAATCTGGATGCTCATACGGAAAAACTGTGGTCGCTCCATGAAATGGAAAGAACGGGCGGTGAGCCAGATGTTGTTGGCTATGATCCCACGACGGGCGCGTATATTTTTTATGATTGTTCAGCAGAAAGTCCCACAGGTCGCAGGAGTGTCTGTTATGACCTCGAAGGGCTCGAATCTAGGAAGAAATATAAACCAGAAAACAATGCGATTGATATGGCAACTACCATGGGCATTGAACTGTTAACAGAAGAACAATATCGCGCATTGCAGAATCTTGAAACTGTCGATAAGAAAACGTCGAGCTGGGTACAAACCCCTGCAGCTATTCGCAAACTCGGCGGGGCTATTTTTTGTGATTATCGGTACGGACATGTCTTCGTGTATCATAACGGGGCATCTTCTTACTATGGTGCGAGAGGCTTCCGTGGCTCATTAATGGTTTAGCTTTTTCACAGACCCGTACAGAAGTAAAATTAGGCTCGGTATGGGTGCTCATAGCACAAAAAGGGAGTAGCTGTATGCTACTCCCTTTTTTTCCTTCTCCTCATCGCTTCAAGATTATACGGTCTCTTTTTCTAGTAATCCGATCTCGATTAAGCCAGATAAGATTCCATCTTCATTACTAGAGGATGTTATCACATCCGCCACCGCTTTTACGTGAGGAACTGCATTTCCCATGGCAACTCCTGTACCTACAAAGGAAAGCATTTCGAGATCATTCAATCCATCACCAAAAGCATAGCAGTTTTCACTTTCTAGACCGGCAAGATCAAGTATTTTACCAATGCCTACTGCTTTTGAGCAATCATTAGGAAGTATATCAACTGCATATTCATGCCATCGAATGAAACTGAATTCCGGAAAGCGATTTATATACTGCTCTACTTCCGCTGGTGATTCACAAAATAGATGACATTGATAAACGGATGAATGTTTATAGAAATCCCGATCAACTGGGGGATACTCTACTTTTAATGAGTGATAACTGGATAATACGAACGGATTATCTTTTTCACTTACTTTTATATATTGATCGTCACAGTAGGAAATGGCATGCCCATTGCTTTCCACCATGAATGCTACTTCGGTCAGCAAATCCAGATTCATCGGATTGGAATAGATTTCTTCTCCTTCAAATACGGCATACTGACCATTTAAAGCAACATAAGAATCTATATTCAGTTCCTGAAGAATCCAGTCAAACATTTGCGGGGACCGTCCCGTTGCAATTGCAGTATGAATCCCCTCTTCTTGCAGCGTTTGAACGGCTCTTTTTGTCGTTTCTGGTATAACCTTTTCTTCGTTTAACAATGTCCCATCTATATCAAAAAACACAATTTTATTATTCATATTCCCCTGCTCAACTTCCCTTCTATCCCGTCTTTCAGCAACATAACTGCAGACTCACTTTCACTAGCAGCTTTTACAAGCAAGCTTGCAGGGCGGGCATGAAGTCCCTGTGCATTTGTTATGGTATCTTGTTTTTCTATCATTTAATGCCCGCCTTTATAGTGATCAATAGCCCGATACTACCGTTCTATTCATTTATTTTCTCACCTTTTGTTCCATGACTTCCTCAGCTTTTGCAATAATGACATCCGCTTTCCGAACCACATCACCAATCGCAACGTTAATAATTGGTTTGCCTGCAAAACGTTCTTTACCTTTAATCGCCATATCTTTCGTCAAGATGACGATGTCCGCGGCAGTAGCTTCCTCAGCCTTAATCGTATCTTCCGTGCCAATTGAACCTTGTGTTTCTACCTTTATCGTGTGTCCTCTTTTTTTAGCTGCCTTCGTTAATGCTTCCGCAGCCATATATGTATGTGCAACCCCAGATGGACATGCTGTAACTCCCACAATTTTCATTTAATTTCCTCCTTATGCATTTATCATCGTTTTTGACTATCAGTTTTTTTACATTTCAATTTCCATTCCAACGAAATCATCATTTTCTTCCTCATCCGGCTTGAGCTCTTCAACCGCTTCTTTCTTCAGTAAATTTACCATCAGTGCGGTGACAATGATACCGACCAATGAGGCAATAATATAACCGATAATATTGCTGGCTACAGGTAAGACAATCCATCCGCCCCAAGGCGCTTGATTGCCCACATTTAAAAGCATGGCCGTAACCGCACCGGTCGCAGAACCTACCATCAACGAGGGGATTACCCGTAAAGGGTCAACTGCCGCAAAAGGAATGGCTCCCTCCGTCACACCAATCATTCCCATTAACAGTGCGGCCCTTCCATTTTCCCGTTCTTCAAACGTATACTTCTTCGGTGCCAAAAGTGAGGCAATCCCCATACCAACAGGGGGTATCATGATGGCAACTCCAACAGCTCCCATCACATTATAAATACCGGAATCTAACAGACCGATGGCAAATGTGAATGCTACTTTGTTAATGGGACCACCCATATCAAAAGCAATCATTAAGCCAAGAATGAGTCCCAAGAAAACTCTATTTCCCCCAGTCATTCCCTTTAACCATTCTGTGAACACGTCCATCAATGATGCAATTGGCGAACCGATCGCAAAGATCATAAATCCACCAACAATTAATGTCCCGAGAATTGGAATGACAAAGATCGGCATCACCGATCGAACCGATGAAGGAACCTTAATTTTTTTAAGTAAGAATACGACAATTCCAGCAAGTAACCCCGCAACGAGTCCACCTAAAAAGCCAGCCCCTACCTGATCAGCTAATATTCCACCAATGGCTCCTGGCGCAATCCCCGGTCGATCTGCCATAGAATACGCAATAAAACCTGCTAAGATGGGCACCAATAACGAAAATCCAGCAGCACCTATTTGATACATGCCTTCCAGGAGCATATTATTTTCCGGTTCGCCTGGTTGCCCCGAAAGCAATACAGAGAGCGCTAGCAGAATTCCACCAGACACGACAAATGGAATCATATAAGAAACCCCACTCATCAAGTGCTCCCGGGTTCGTTTTATTAAATCATAAAAGTCAGTCATCACAATCCCCCCTCTAGTTACATATCCTTACGATTGAGTTTCATTCTCTTGTACCAATTTTTCAAAGATGCTTAAAATCTCTTCTTTATCTTTAGCTGTTGATAATTGTGCCCGAAAATCCTCATCCATAAGGGAACGTGACAACATGGCCAATATTTTCAAATGTTCATCCGAAGCTTTCTCTTCCGGAACCGCAAGCAAAAAAATAGTATGAACTAAATTTCCATCAAATGAATCCCAATCAATCCCTGAATCCGAACGTCCAAAGACGATTGCCGATTCTTTGACCTCTGTTGATTTTCCGTGGGGAATGGCTACCCCGAAGCCCACCGCCGTATTCCCGAGTTCCTCTCGATCAAATACATCTTCCAGAAACTTATTCTGAGAATGCAGATAATTTTCATCCCCAAGAAATTGAGTTAACTCTGTGATCGCATCCTCTCTACTTTCAGCTTGTACATTTAATTCAATTAATTCAGATCTAAATAGTCTTTTCATCGTAACCCTCCGTGTATTCATCATTCATAAAGCGCATACATTTTTTTCCACTCGTATTGTGGGTCTTGTTTAGAGACCGCGATAACGATTGATCACCATTCGTATTCATGAATAAAAGGGTGGCGAAATAGCTATTCTATCCCGCCACCGAACCGAGCGCTGTTTAATACGCTCCCATGACATCAAGAATGTAACGAGCTGCAGGTGAAATTCGGTCGTATGTTTCTTTTCTAATATATTTCATTTGGTCTTGTTGTTGCGGATATTCACGCGCTACATAATACGGGTGAAGAACTCTACGCTTCGCATCAGAATGGCTTGTTGTACCACCGTGCCATAAATGACTGTTAAACACGATCGCACTTCCCGCTTTACCTAATACTTTTATTTCGTCTGGGTGTGGTGCTTCTCGATCATCTAAATAAAATTGTGGCGCTTTCATTTTATGTGTACCAGGAACAACCCGCGTTGGGCCATTATCAGGTGTAAAATCATCTAACATAACAAGGCTGTTGGCCACGTGAAAGGGATCTTCCGGTTCACGCATGTCTCCGTCCCCTTCGTTAAAGTCGTTCCAATCTTCATGTAGGGGCTGTAGTCCTTGTCCTTTTAAAACATCTCGACCATTCATAGCAGACATTTTAAAGTCCCGACCGATGATATGGTACATGCCCGCTAGAATTTTTGGATTCATATAAATTTCGTCAAAAATTTCCCCTTTGTTCATCAAGTCAGATAAACGTCGTGTTCCTTTTTCCTGATGAACCTCCATCCCAGCTCGGTCACCTTCTTCTGCAAATAATTCTTCAAACCGATCTTGTATTTTTTTAATCGATTCCGGTGCAATCAAATCATGGAACATGACAAAACCTTGTTCATCCAGTGATGTCTTTTCCTCTTCTGTCAATGTATCTTCTGTAACACCTGCTGCTGCAAGCGCTTCCTTAATATTCGTAATCTCTTTACTAGTAGTCATCTTGTATTCCTCCTCAGGTCGTTTTTTCAAGATGACTTTATTGTAATTCTTTAATTGTCAGAATACTATAATGGATCTTGCTCTTATCCTATGCGTTCTTGCTATTTAATAAACATATTAGAAAATATTACCTATTACGATATTGTCCGGGAGGCGCTCCAGCTATCTTTTTGAATGTGTTTTGAAAATGTGTCTCACTTTGATAACCTACTTTTATTGCTATTTCATTGATCGTTAAGTCCGTAGTTAATAGCAGATGTTTTGATACTTCAATACGATATTGAATGAGATATTGGATGGGGCTTGTTTTCATCTTTTCTTTAAATAAATGGGATAAATAATATGGACTAATATAGGAAACTTCTGCCAAATCTTGCAATTTAATATTTTGATGATAATTTTCCTGTATATAATGTTTCGTTTCCTCAACAATCTTACTCGCGTTCGATTGCTTATCGATGGCATTTCCATTGTTAATCACTCGTAATAATCGACCGATTAAAACCCCGGTTAAATGTCTGGAAATCCATTGGGCATCATTTGTTTTCAGTTGACTCTCCCTGATAATTTCCTCAAATAGCTCTTTAAATATAAAAAAGTTCTTCGGGTAAATGACAGGGTTCGCATCTCGATTAATTAAATAGTCTTCTGACAGCCCTTTAATTTTCAGGTTAGAAAACGCAAGATACTTCATGGCATGTGGTTTTTCATTTGTGGCGCTCTCTTCATGCCAAATCCCTTTATTATAAATAACGATTGATTCCGGTTTAATGTGATAGGAAATCCCATCTATATTATAATTACCTTCTCCTTCAGTAATTAGCAATACCTCAGTGCTATTTGGATGATTATGCATCGCTTTAAAAAACTTTTCCCCTTGATCATGATTGACTTCACCGGCATTGTGAATAAATGGAACCGATTTTCCGATTGTTAAATAATCCATCTTTGCTTCCCCCTTATAACAAGAATGCATAGCTTTAAAACAAGATTTATTATATTATATCATACCTTTTCATCGTATAATAAAGGTAATTGAATGAAATTCATTAAATAATAGAAATGAGGCGATACATGTGGATAAGGGCATTATTTGTTTGGGAGAAGCACTGATTGATTTTATTCCCATGGATTCTACCAACACGGTTTATAAAAAAAGCCCTGGTGGCGCCCCAGCCAATGTAGCGGTTGGTTTATCTCGACTAGGAGCAACGTCAACCTTCATTGGAAAAGTTGGAAATGATGTATTAGGTCATACCCTTCATGACACACTGGATAAGTATGGTGTTCATGTAGATCAGATGCAATTGACAGATGAAGCCAAAACGGGTATTACATTGGTAACATTAACAGCAGAGGGAGAACGTAGTTTCGAATTTTATATTTCACCAAGCGCTGATCAACTTTTACATGCTACTGATATAAATGAAGGCGCTATTAAAGCATCTGCTATTTTACACATTGGTTCCATATCACTAATCAATGCAGTATCTAAATTGGCAACAAAGACAGCCATTAATCTAGCAAGAAAACATGGTTTATTCATATCTTTTGATGCCAATATAAGGCACAGTCTATGGATAAATGATGAACAAATAAAACAGGAGATCATTCCCATGTTATATGAAACGGACATTGTCAAACTATCGGAAGAGGAAATGTACTTCTTAACTTCTGCACATGATATCGGTTCAGGTTTACAGACGCTGCAAAAGTACAATATCCCATTGCTAGTCATTACATTAGGGAATAAGGGATGTTATCTCGTGAAAAAAGATGAGCACATCCATGTACCCGCAATGGATGTTGAGGTCAAGGATACAACTGGGGCTGGAGATGCTTTTGTAGCCGGGTTATTGTACAATTTAAATAAGCATCATGGAAACTTAGATAATCTGTCTATGGAAGAGCTTAAGCATATTGCACTTTTCTCTACGGTATGTAGCGGATTAGCTGTATCGACCAAAGGGGCTATGACATCTCTACCAACTTTAAATGAAGTGAATTCAGTTTTAAATGGCGGGATATTATGATATATGTATGTCATTATCATGTGAAGCAAGGCCTGTCTATCTTGCCAACCCCGCACATATGCGAAACATCAGCACAATCAACATGCAATTTCTGTGACAAATCAGCGCAATATGAAATGGAACTCGATTATTTTTATGTGCTAACAAGAAAAAGGAATCGGATAAATATCTGATTCCTTTTTTCTGCATCCATCCTGTTGTTTCATAGGTATGTGCAGGCAGGACGTGCCACATATAAAAGAGCATATTATTGAATAATATGCTGCAGACGCCATTGCTGTAGCTGAATTTCCTGAGTCATCTGGATTAAAAGAAGTTTTTCACAAAAAAATGGGGAATGAAAGCATCCTAACCAATCAATTCTCGAACATCATACCTGTTTTTAGGATTTCATCAACAATACCGAGACGACCTTCATATTCTTCCAATATAAAAGCAATTGGTGCTAAATCTATATCACTATCCTCATCGTAAGTCCCTGAAGCAAATGATCCAAATAAAACCGATTTCTTCACAGGGATATCCGAGGTGATTTTAGACAAAAAACGAGCTATTGACTCGATAACTTTTGGAGGGATTGTTGCCATGTAAGCACCTCCCTAGTTTGCTTTAATTCCTATTTTCCTCCAGAAAAGTGATGTCGGTCTTCACATCTATTAATTCATCAGATAGTATGCCAAATTTCTTATCCAGCCTTCGAAAACCATGATTCATTTCCTTTCTTAATTCCCCTACATCTGTCTCTAGTCTACTCGTAGTCTCTTTTAATTCTTTGACATCTGTTTCAAGTCTACTCGTAGTCTCTTTTAGTTCTTTGACATCTGTTTCAAGTCTACTCGTAGTCTCTTTTAGTTCTTTGACATCTGTTTCAAGTCTACTCGTAACACTTTTTACTTCCTTCATGTCGGATGCCAATTCTGTGATAGCTGTCATCAAATCATTAAGTCCAATCTCAGCCATTGTATCCCTCCTTGCCTTATTATAGTAAGTAGATCCATTTTACCATCATTCTGCTCCCTAAACAAATCAGCAAAATCAAATTTCCAGAGTAGTTTTATCGCTAATTTTATCTTTCTTTGTTTGCTGAAATGTTGTCGTAAAATATGCGTTTACTCCACCTTTTCCAATAGTGCATTGCCTGATTTACTTACACGAACATAGGCATACTTTGCTGAGGTCTCCAGCTCTCTTCCTGTTCCCTCCGAAACAAAGTAACTTTCTATTCCATATATAATGGAATGATTACCATACATCAAGCCATTTATAATGACATCTCCAGGCTGTTCTTCGTAATCCTTATGCCACTCACGATCCATTTGATAGTTTCCAGCATATTCATAGATCCCATTTTTCTCGCGTAAGAGCACCTTTACTTTTTTATTCCTGGCCGCTTCCTCAACTTGGAGATTATTTACCTTATAATTTAAAATAATATAATCACCTTGCAGCAAGGAACGCGGATCAACTGGCTGTAGCTCTAGCTTAATCAAGTCACCTTCTGAGAGCAGTTTTTCACTCGTAAATGACTGGATCCCGATAAAGCCAATTTGCATCAAGATAAGGATAATCAAAAGCGGTTTCCGGTAAGAAACAGCCTTGCTTTCTCGCTGTTCACTTGTACGGCGTTCAAAATAAGTAGCTATCCAAATGAAAATAATCCCGACGATTATAGCGGCAATGGACTTATGGATTAGGGTCCATAGATATTCATAATAATTATAACCAATAAAAACAAACCACAATACAAAACTTACCGTCCACTCAAATCTATGACGTTTCCTATCAATCGATAAAATAATCATCGATACAGACATGAGAAATATGAGATTATAGATAACCTGTAGCCATGTCTGTAGATCTAGAAAAGTAAGTGCCATAAAACTTAATAAAACCAATACAAAAGCTGTGTAGTTTGTAGACTGTTCTTTTCGCTGGAAAATATAATAAACCAGATTGAAAGCGAACATCGCTAAGAAAATGACGTGAAAACTAAAGTTTTGTATTAAAATTATGTACACTACCACATTGGCAAATAAGTAAAGCAATACTTTAATTCCTTTTGTTTGTACGATATAAATGCCTGCGCATAATAGAATAAGTAAAATATACTCATACAAAACCTGACCCGAAAAAAGAGCCGTTGCATAGCCAATAACAAAGCCCGTACCGAGAAGAGTATAGCGTATTTGTGGCATTAATTTCATCAGCAAGCCAGGCCCAAGAAGCGCCAAGATAGCAACGAAAAAAAGCGCATCAACGGTACCTTCAGGAAAGAGAAGAAAGAAAATACCTGTTATTGCGACAGTTGCAAATAAAGTTGCGATCATCGCAATGACAACAATTAGAACGTTAGACAGAAAACGATTCATTTTGTTTTTATTCAGGACCCCTACAACGACAATACTTATTAGTGTTAAGATCGCCGCAAAAAATAGCAGCACATAAAGGATCCAATCACCACTTTGGGATAGTGCCCAGTAAAATACCCGGTAAATTAAAAAGAACGCAGCGAAAATGATGGTCACCGTAAATAAACCTTTGTTTTGTTTCTCCTTTAAGAAAAAATAACCGGCGAGCAACAATAAAAATCCATAAAATACGTTAAAAAGCTCATGGAACGGCATGCTGTTATCTACTGCTATATTAAAAAATAAACCAAAGGTCATAATATAAGCTAAATATAAGATTGTCTTGCTTTTTATCCAATGCTTATATGTCATATAAAAGATGCCGGCATTAGTAATTCCAATCATCATTAAAAATGAGAAAAGGATCGGAGGACTCCAAACAGGCATATAACTGGATGGAAAGACGAAAAACAACATCGTCAGATTAGCTAAAATAAATGCCAGTACATAAAAAGGAATGTATCTTGTCATAAAAGCAAGTGCCAAGACAGGAATAAGCCAGACAAGAAATAACTGGTAACTGTCTGCATGTGAATTATAGATTTGCCCGATTAAAGCAACAGCTACTCCGAAAACAATGCTAGCTGCAAAAAGACTCCAATTACTTAGAAAGGGACGATAATTAATCAACCTTTTTAAGAGGAAATGAATCAGATAAAATAAAATCAGCAATGAAATGGATAAGCTGACCTTTGCAATCCGATCAAAATATCCCCAATTTGCTGCAAAGAAATAAAAAATTCCAGTTAGTATGAGACTTATCCCTAACAGATAAGACGTTTGAATGGTTCTTAGCTTCATGACTGTCCTCCTCGTATAATATGTTTAGGCTTTATTTTCCAGCCTGTGATTTTCAAAAGGGATATAGTGACATGGACAAAGCGAATAAAATTGATGCCTTTGTCGTTTACTACTTCATTATAAATGAAGTAAAATATATGACATCCCTATTTCTAAAAACAAGTATTTATGCCTATCGATGGATAACGAAAGAAGCACAATCAATATATAACTGCATTCGAAGACCAAATCTTTCGGAATAATAACTAAGGTAGATTTCCAATGACTCCAAATTCCGTGTTCCATATTTTCTTAATAGGAGGAGTAGAAAATATAGCAATATCTATAAAAACAATCATTGCCGCCCCTATTAACAAGTATTGCCAATCCTTTTTATCAATGATATGAAATAGTGATAAAGCTCCGATAATCATCACAAAGATAAAGTACAATGTCTTGTGATAATGGTATAAGTTCTCCTTATAGCGATTAGTTTTTTTATGCTGTGACCGCTCGTAGTAACCAGATTTGAACATCTAAGTTCGTCCCCGCCTTTTCATTATCCTTTTTAAGTGTGGTTCGTTTTCATAAGAATAGGTACAGCCTTATAAATACCTATTCGACACAAATCATCAATCCCCTGCATTTTTGTTGATCTATTCATCGTTTTCTGTATCTTCTTCATGCTATGATAAATACGAACCGAAACTTTATAAGGAGGTGTTCACATGCGAGTGGTTTTTATTGGCGATAGCATTACAGAAGCGGGAAAATTTACAGATTCTGAGCGACTTGGGACGGGCTATGTTAGGTTAATCCATGATTATTTGATCACGACCTACCCGACAAGTCATTTCGAAATCCTGAACAACGGGATCAGTGGCAATCGAATTGATGATCTCAAAGCGAGGTGGCAAACAGATGTCCTCGATGTAAAACCGGACATTATCTCCATTTCAATTGGGATTAATGATGTGTGGCAACAGCTGAAGCAACCATCTATGAAGCAAATATTTCCCGATGATTTTAAACGGATATACGATGATTTACTGCAACAGATAAGACGTACAACAAACGCAAAGATCATTTTAATGGAGCCAACCATTATTGACGAAAATCTAACTTCTCCTGGCAATGAAAAACTACAAGCGTACGTGCAGATCATACATGGCATGGCCCAGAAATATGATGCGCTGATCGTACCCACGCATCAGGCATTTTTGAAATACCTGGAAGCAGGCAGGAACGATGCGTTGACAACAGATGGCATCCATATGAATGCGGCAGGAAATATGCTCATGGCCACGACTTGGTTAAAAGCGGCGCAGCAGATGAATTAGAAAAAATAACTGGAACCTTCACTATCCTATTGCGTCAAACGTGTAATCGCCTCCACCTTCGTCCGAAATCACCAATTAATGCGCTTGTCTTTAGTTGGCGAGCGACAAATAGCGAGAAACTGATATAATAGAATAGATGTGATAAATACATAGATGACTATAAAAAAATTGTAAAAAAATGGTCTTTGTTTATTACAAACACAATACAAGTATGACTTTCCTTAGAGATATCCACAATTTATGGTATAATCTCCAAGGTAGTTAGAGTGTCAAAAAACTGAAGTTACACCGTTTTGGGAAAAAGACCTTAACGACATGATTACTTTATGAATGATAAGGAAGGGTACAGCTATGTTATTAATTCCAATTGTGCTCATTATTGCACTCGTCATCGGCATCATCGAGTGGCAAGCACATCAAAAGTATGTGGCTGCCACACCGATTAGGGTGAATGTGAACGGGATTCGTGGAAAGTCAACAGTCACGCGTCTCATTACAGGAATCATCAAAGAGGCCGGGTATAAAACGATCGGGAAAACGACGGGTACTTCGGCAAGGCTTATTTACTGGGACACTCCAGAAGAGGAGCCGATTAAACGTCGCCCTGAGGGTCCAAATATCCATGAGCAAAAAATGGTCGTGAAGAAAGCAGCAGAACTTGGTGCGGAGGCTCTGGTCAGTGAATGTATGGCTGTTAATCCGGATTACCAAATTACATTTCAGGAAAAACTAGTCCAAGCTAATATTGGCGTCATTGTGAATGTGCTGGAAGACCATATGGATGTCATGGGACCGACACTGGATGATGTTGCGGAAGCTTTTACAGCAACTATTCCATATGATGGTCACTTAATCATTTCCGACGGTCCATATGTCGAATATTTTAAAAAAGAAGCAGCGACAAGAAATACGAAGGTGATCGTAGCTGATAACAGCAAAATCAAAGACTCGTATTTACGCCAATTCGATTATATGGTATTTCCAGAAAATGCTTCGCTCTCTTTAGCGGTTGCCGAAGCACTTGGTATTGATGAAGAAACGGCATATCGCGGCATGCTGAATGCACAGCCTGATCCAGGTGCGATGCGGATTCAGCAAGTAAACCGAGATGGTTCGACGGCGTATTTCGTCAATGGTTTTGCCGCAAATGATCCGGTTTCTACGATGAATATTTGGGAGAGAATCGAGTCTCAAGGCTATCCAACCAAGTATCCGATCATCTTGATGAATTGCCGAGCAGATCGTGTGGATCGAACCATTCAATTTGCCAATGATGTATTACCGCATTTGCCGATTGATACGCTCGTATTAATTGGCGAAGAGGCAGACCCGATTAAGGATGCGGTGAAGTCAGGGAAACTAAAGGTTAGTCAATTATTAGATCTACAAGGAATGTCAACCAATGAAATTTATGAAACATTATTCGAGATCACATCAAATAATGTGATTTATGGGATTGGGAATATTCACGGTGCTGCGGAACCTTTAATTGAAAAATTTGAAGCCCAAGCAGAAATAGGAGGAGCATAGGATGTTCGGTTCAGATTTATACATTGCACTCGTGTTAGGCGTCATACTGAGTTTACTTTTTTCAGAAAGAACGGGGATCGTTCCAGCAGGGATGGTTGTGCCGGGATATTTAGCATTGGTGTTTGATCAACCTATATTTATCGCTGTCATTTTCGGTATCAGTCTTCTAACGTATGTAATTGTGACCTATGGTTTATCACGTATCACATTATTATACGGTCGAAGAAAATTTGCCGCGATGCTGTCCGTTGGTATTGTGTTGAAACTGCTCCTCGATTATACATACCCCATACTTCCCTTTGAGATAATGGAGTTTAGAGGGATTGGGGTTATCGTTCCTGGATTGATTGCGAACACAATTCAAAAACAAGGTGCGATTATTACAATCGGAAGCACCCTCTTGTTAAGTGGACTCACATTTGTTATTTTAAGCGTCTATTACTTCATATAGGAAGGGTTCATATGTCTAGAAAACTAACGTATCAAGAAAAGCTATTACAGATGGGAAAGCGTCAAAAGAAATCTGCTGGAAAGCATGTAGTGATTGGTCTCATCGTCATTGTGCTCTTCATTACCGGATTTCAACTATTCTTTTCCCCAGATGTAGCCGAAGTTGAAAAACAGGCTGATTCAGAGTTTACCGCTACTTTTGTTGGCGACATGATGTTTGGGAGAAATGTGGAAAAAGTAACAGATAGACATGGTACGGCGTATTTATTCGATATGATGAAGCCTTACTTTGATAACGCGGATTATTCATCAGGTAACTTTGAAAACCCAATCCTTAAAGATGATGAAGAGAATTACGAGAAAATAGATAAACAAATCCATTTGCATACTGGTGCTGATGCGATTCACGCCTTAAAAGAACTGGATTTTACCATGGTCAATTTAGCGAATAACCATATGATGGATTTTGGAGAACAAGGGCTACAAGACACAGTGGACGAACTGGATGCTGTCGGTTTAAATCATGTTGGCGCTGGGAAGAATGTTGAGGAAGCGACAGCCGTTGATTATCAAGAAATCAATGGGTTAACGATCGCAACACTCGGCTATACAGATGCGCTCGTAGAAGGATTTTCAGCGCTCGGTCACCGCGCCGGTGTGGCACGTGCTACACCGGAGAATATTTTCCCGATGATCGAGGAAGCTCAGGAACAAGCAGATCTTGTCTTTGTAAACATTCACTGGGGTGTTGAGTATGACAATCAACCACACCCAAGGCAAACCGAATTAGCGAAGGCGATGATCGATGTGGGTGCCGATGCCATCATTGGCCATCATTCACATGTACTTTCAGAAGTCGAAAAATATAAAGATGGGGTCATTTTTTATGGACTCGGTAATTTTATCTTTGACCAAGGTTGGTCACGAACAAAAGACAGTGCCATTGTTCAATATGACTTATTAAGTGATGGTACAGGCAGATATGAAATTACCCCGGTTCGTATACAAGGCGCACAGCCCTATGTAACCAAAAATAAATACTATCAAATGAAAATACGCAGGCAATTAACAAATAATCAACCAGATGAAAACTTCATCAGAGATGATGGAAAATTAATCTTGGAAGTAGATCATTCAGATGTTTTAGAAAAGAGGGATTCTGATCATGGACAATAAAAAACTGATGACCATCTTATCAATTGTAGTCATCGCAGGACTGGTATTTGTCTATGCCAAGCAGGGGATGTTTGAAGATGATGGACCGGAAGTGACTGACTATGGTGTCAAGGAGTCGGAATCCATCGATACAGCACAAGGCTATGGTGTTAGCGCCTCTCACCCGTTAGCCGTGAAAGCGGGAATGGAAGTACTCGAAGAAGGCGGGAATGCTGCCGATGCCGCTGTCGTTGTTTCTTATGTCCTTGGTGTTGTCGAGCCATATGGTTCAGGTGTTGGCGGTGGTGGTGAAATGTTGGTTTATCAGAAAGATGATGAACAACCGACCGTTTATGAATACCGTGAAGTTGCTCCACATTCAGGTGCCGAGCCAGCGACATTTGCAGTACCCGGTTTTGTACATGGCATGGAAACCCTCAACCAAGATTTAGGTGACATGAAAATGGAAGATTTATTAACGCCAGCGATTGAGTATGCTGAAGAAGGTTTTGAAGCTGACAAGCATTTAGTGGATCGGCTCGGAAAAGGATCCTACCGGATGGATGTAGAAGGTCTGACAGACTTCTTTCCCGACGGACAGATCATCGAAGTCAATGACACCATACAGCAACCCGATTTAGCGGACACATTGCGCTTGATTCAAGAAGGTGGATCAGACGCCTTTTATGCAGGGCCCATTGCCGATCAAATTTTAGCATATGAAGATACATTGGTCGCAGAAGATTTGACGAGCTATGAGGCTTACACAACGGAAGCTGCACATGGTACGTTTGCTGGCTATGATGTTTATGCGGCTCCCCCACCATTAGCCGGTGTTACGTTAATTCAATCCTTGCAAATGGCCGAAGCCTTAAACATTGAATCGACAAAGGACAATCAACGAGATTATATGCATTTGATTGGCGAAATATCAAAACGTTCCTATGACAATCGAATTAAACATGTTGGTGATCCTCAGTTTACAGAAACAGAATCGAATGAAGAGTTAACATCAACCGCTTATACGGATAAGATGGCCGACTCCATCTCATTGGATCAGCTATCTGAAGACTATCAAGTCAATGATTCCATATCAGATGAGGAAGATCATGATAATACAACACATTTTGTCATCATCGATCAAGATGGTACAATGGTATCAGCGACACATACATTAGGTAACTTCTTCGGCTCTGGAGACAATGTTGGTGGGTTTTTCATGAATAACCAAATGGAGAATTTCAGTACAAGCGATCAATCATTAAATAGTATTGAACCCGGCAAAACACCACGCAGCTTCACAAGTCCAACGATCATGACAAATGGTGATAAAACAATCGGTATTGGTTCACCAGGTGGAAAGAGAATCCCCATGGTCATGACAGAAGTACTGATTAGATATCTCTTGTTTGAGGAACCATTGGAAGATGCAATCGCAGACAAACGATTTTATATTGAAGGTAATGATATTTTCACCGAATCAGAATTGGATAAAGATGTTCAATCTGGCTTGCGATCTCGTGGATATGAAATCTACCAAAAAAACGATGTTGACTTTTATGGCGGCATCCAAGCACTCGTTATTGATGAGGAAGCAGATGAAATATATGGCGGTGCTGACTCTCGAAGAAATGGGATTTGGCAAGTCGCTAAAAACAAACAAAAATAGCAGGAGGAAGTTACGTGAAAAGATTGATTCAAGGCATACTCCCTTTCTTAGTACTTGTTATCGCATTAACATTTATGACGGAATTTAAGCAGTTAAATAATCTCACAGATTCAGAGAAATATGAAGTCCGCAGCTTTGTCGAAGCAGCGGAAGCCAATGATGATCAGGAAGAACAACCTGACAGTAGTGTGGCGAGTGCAACCATGGAAAAAGTTGAAGATGCGGGCGTTGCCGTGGATCCGAACAAGACCTATGCAATTACAAGTGATGACGAAACGGTAACCGTATATGATAATGAAGGAAATGCTGTCTTCCAAGCAACCATAGCAGACTGGGAAGAAAATCGTGAAACTTATTATGAAAAATATCGATTAGGTTCGTCCTAGATTAATAGATCGATGAGAATAGATTCAAAGACAAAGAGATTTTCTGCTCAGGCGGAAGGTCTCTTTTTTTTGTGCAACAACTTTCCCTCTCCAAGCAAAAAAATGCCCATTCCTCTGGCAGTGAATCCTCCATTTAGAATGAGCAACTTTACATCTGATTCTCTTGTTCTTAAACAAGCTGACCTCCAAATACATTAGAGACAAGGGGGAATGACAATGAGACAGCTTGATTGGCACATGATATTTTTTATCAGTATTTCACTAGCGCAAGACTACTGGATACTTAGGGGTATTCCCCAGATTTACTACTATGAGGCGAAGCGTGAGCATCTGAAATAGTCAGATCGCTACGTTGTTTTCAAATCCGCATCAATATCCTGATCATCATACTGTTCACCGAAAAGCTTCTTCATTCGCTCATCTACTTGTTGCTTCATATCATGATCGATGTGACCGATGACCCGATAAACGGCATAAACAATAATCGCAAGATCATCTACAAAACCAATCACGGGAATGAAGTCAGGGATCACATCCACGGGTAAAATTAAATAGCCAAGGGCACCAGCAATCGTTAATTTGTCCTTCTTTGGTGTCTCGGGGCTTTGGAATGAATAAAATAGCAGCAAACTATAATAGGTCAATTTAATCCCCATTTTTTTCGCATAC
>Ga0209487_1000988_pt1 | contig 24635 bp, 16 predicted proteins | sample Poulit2012_FD_187524 | JGI IMG/M metagenome (GOLD analysis project Ga0209487, IMG submission 187524) | Agricultural soil microbial communities from Georgia to study Nitrogen management - Poultry litter 2012 (SPAdes) (version 2) | ecosystem: Environmental > Terrestrial > Soil > Agricultural land...
CTGAAGATTGTGAGACGCACAATTAGTTAAATTCTCAGATGCTGTAATCGTAAAAACACCTCCCAATCCCGGAACTTCCCGGAAAACATATGCAAGACCATCAGATAGCCATTGAGTCACTTCTTCCGCACTTGTACACATAGTAGTATAATCACCTTGCTCTACTCCAGCTATTCCAGGTCTGTTTTCAAAAAAAGAATGCGGCATGGCCCGCGGCTCGTTGATGTACAGGTAAACTGAAATTCCATATTGGGATGCCCGATCCACCAGATTCCTTAAATTTTCCAGTCGAATTCTACTATTTTCCCCAAATTCCGGAAAAACACCATCTTCAGCCACCAATTGATTCAGAACCACATGAAGCCATACCCCGTTTATTCCATGCGCTGCAAGCCGCGACAACAAACCATCCGGATAAGGATCTAATTCCGGGTTCATCAATGGATCACCAAACACTCCGAAGTAAGAATATATGTATCGCAATCCTTTATCTTTCGATTTTTCACCAGAGACTACGGATGCCGGCGTATTCAGACTATCGATAAAACTAAGTCGGGGAACCCCAAAATCCGATTTTCCACCAAAATGAAACTCCATGATTGATTTGATTTCTGCGGCTCTCTTTTTTTCCTGCTCAGAAGGAGGCGAAAACTTTACCACATCACATTTCGGTTTCAGATTTCCAAGCTTGACATATAAAAAATCATCTTCTTTCAGAGCAAGATCAAGTTCTGAAGAAGACATGTTGAGGAGAATCAAGAGCTGATCATAAGGAAGCAGATGCCAGTTTCTGCGGAGAATGGTAATATACATCTGTTTTTCGTAGGAAGCAGGAACCTCCTGAAATTCCGGCAAGCCTAAAGAAGATCCTATTTCCAGAATCTCTTCAGTAGAACATTCCAGCGTCTGAGCCAATCTTTCCATTGGCACCAGATTCCAGTTGCGCCAAATCACTGCATATGCTGGGTTTGGGAAATGAGGAAACTCCAGGGCGGGCGGCTCCGAACCGACGGGAAGCTCTTGGGCATCATTTTGTACGATGAAAGAAAAGAAGAGTAAACCAGTGATCAGATAACGCATCATTATTTTCATATTTTTGGAATTCCTGAAGATAAGAACAGATAAAATAATGCCGTATCGAAAAATGAGTTTTTATAAAGAGAAAGATAAAATACCTAAGATCTATTTCTTATCGAGATGTTGATTAAACCGACTTTAAGCATCAACCGAAGTAGTAAAATCCCATCAAAACCAAAAATTGACATGATCAGATGCTTACAGCCCGAATCTTAATTCAGTCCCGGCCAATCCCGTGTACAGTGAAGAAGAAATCCCTGCCAGCAAAACCAATAAGATCAAAACCATAAACCACAACCAGTAAAATCCTTTACCCAGGTCGACAGAAGTCATCGATGATCCCTGTGGTGCCCGAATATGGGAAGTGCTGATCAAAAAAACGACCGCGATGAAATTCAAAACCGTCAGTTCTTCCATCGACCAATGATAGTATCCAAATATACCGGAAGTAATCAACTTCAACATTTGATACCATAAAAAACCCGCAACAAATGCGATCAAGACAATTTTCTTCCGTGTTTCTCCGGTGCGGGATTGTCGCCAGCAATAATACATAACTCCCATAGCTAAGAGACTCACCACAAAAACCTGCAAATAAATCCCGTTGGAAAAAACTTGCAAATCGGAAACACCCGCCTCGGCCGCCATTCTTTCGATTTTCCCTGTTTCAAAAACATTGGTAATCACCCAAACAGGGATGAGAATGAATAAGAGAAGTGCCGACCAGGCAGAAGAGGAACGCGGCAAGACAATCATTGCAGGCCAGCGACGGCTGAATATACCATACGCCATCCCCAATCCTCCGAAAAATCCAATGGAATACTCCATTACATTCCACCAATTGATCCCGATCTGCATTCCCTGACCCATCGTTTGCAAAAAATTTCCAAAACCGAAACCAAATCCTGCCCCCAACATCGTGGTCATCGCCGTAAAAAAAGCACTTTCAAACTGGTTTCTCTTCAGATACCAGGCAAGAGCAAAAGCTGCTCCGAGACAAGCGGCCCATAGTTCTGATCTCGGCGGAGTCATAAACCATTCCAGCTGATGAATCAAAAACCCCCAAAAAATCACACCTCCGGCTACCATCTGGGTAATCAAAGCAGCCCAGTCCGGTTTTTTCTTTTCAGAAGTTTCAAGCATCAGTCCGGTCAAACCACCTCCTAAAAAACCAAACAGTCCTCCGATCAAAAACAACGACAATAATCCATAAGAGGCATTCAACCAGTCGTTGCTTTTCCCGTATCCGATCACTTTCCCATAACTGATCATCCCGGTCATCCCCCAGCCGATCGCTCCGATGGCAGCAATTGAGAGCCAGTTTTTCAGCCAATCCTTTCGGCCGGAAATCAAAACCATAGCCAGCACTCCTAATGATCCGGCCCAGGCCGCCCCATATTCATGACCGAATCTTCCGCGGATCGCCCAGCTGGCACCTAATGTCATCATCACCACCAGGATCGATAACCATTTTTGATTTTTATTATGAATCATCATTTTGGATATATGAATTCCCTGGTATCTTCCATACTGAATATGTGATACTTACAGGATATGAGCTATTTTAAAATTTAAGACCTGATATCGGTTATCAGATCCATTATTCTTCCGAAGAAGCAAGTGCTTTAAGTTGATCCACCGTTCCCTGATAAAAAGCCACTTTTTCGCGTTGCCAGGTATAGACGACGGCAAAAGTATCGCCCCAGGAAATGATGGAAGGGTATGAATATTCATCATCCGGTGGTCCGGTTTCTATGTCTACTTTGATTGGCCAGGTTTCTCCATTGTCTTCCGAAACCGCCAATGTCAGCGGAGAACGATCTCCCCAATGTTTGTCATCCGGGTTATAAGCCAATACCAATTCTCCTCCCGGCATTTTCACCAAATCAATACCGCTGTTCGGATTTGGTAATCCCATATCATACATTTCGTTCCAGGTCTTTCCATAGTCCTCCGAATCACTTCGGCCGATGAAACCACTCCGGGTCCGGATAAGCATATGTACATTCCCGGGCGAAGACTCCCACAATGTTGGTTGGATAGCCCCGTACCGCTCCACATTGACGGTATCCATTCTCACATATTCCTCTGCTGTCCATGTTTTCCCCTGGTCAGTGCTTCGATCCACAAAAGTACGCCATTGTCCTTCTTCGTGTGAAGCGGGCGCCAGCCAATCTCCATTGCTCAATACTATCGATTTGTTTTTTACAGGACCACGACCACCCCGATCTCCGGGGACCAATTCTTTCGCTTCACTCCAGCTTTCACCATAATCGTCTGTATACGTGTACCATGTTTCCCAGGTGGGAATTTCCTTCCCTACTTTGAAATATAGAATCACACGTCCTTCCGGCGTGGTAAACAGTACCGGATTCCAATGGGGGTCATCTCGAAGCTTCTCCAGTTCTATCGGTTCTGTCCAATTTCCCGGCTTCCCTTTTGACATCCAGATTCCTACATCATCATCTTTCTCAGCGGTGCCACCAAACCAAGCTACAATAAATTCCCCATTGTCCATGCGAGCCACTGTGGATGCATGGCACTGAGCGAAGCCATCAGAATGATCGAAAACAAAATCATGAATCGGTTCACTCATGGGATCTTGTTCTTTTTCTTGTGAAGAAGAACTGTTCTGACATGCGAAGCATAAGAACATCATCGCTACAAAAGCCACAGCTAAACTTCCTCTTTTTCGGATGCTTTTCATCCTATCAAAAATGTAGTGTTTCATCTATTTATTAAATTTTATTTTATTTCTTGATTTTTTGTCGTCGTTCCATCACCTCCCTCCAGGTTGTCAGAATAATCCCTTCATCTTCCAAATGCTTTTGGAGTCGAGGATCCATCATGGCCAGCATATCTGCCCTTCGTCGATCCCCTGATCCAGATATGTCACTGAAAATTTCTGAAGGTTGTGTACAATGCATGATCACCATGGTCAATCCCGGTTCCAGCTCGTCGATGGTTTCTATATATTTTTTTGTGTAAAAATCCTGAAGTGTTTCATCAGAACGATCCATATTTTCGGGGATATCCCATCCGGAGACATTGTGCAAATCATCCAATACCGGTAGTCCGGCTTCCCAGATTTGATTTCCTATGACGGGCGCCATCTTCAGCATTTCATCAATATCGATATCCTTGTCTCCCTGAATGCTTTTACTCAAATGAGAAATATGACCTCCCGGAAACATCACAGGAATCTGATGTTCGATACCGATTTTTATATATCTTTTTAAAAATTCAAAATCTGCGAAAAGAGTTCCCATATGTGAGTCCAAATGGGTTGGCTGAAATCCCATCGTGACTGCACGATCGATTTGCGCTCTGATCTCCGCTTCTACTTCATCAGCAGATGCATTTTTTACCACTTCCTGGACCGATCGCCACATGGCACCCTGCTCATCAACTAATCCTGGTACAGCGGATTTTCCCATTATCGGACCCCAACGATATTTTTTCCATTCCGAAGTTAGCGTCAGATGAAGACCAGCATCCACTTCAGGATTTGCATGAATATATTCTACGATATCCGGTACCCATGGACAGGGCATCATCACGCTCATAGAATTGGCCACTCCTTCTTCTATCGATCGGATCGTTCCTTTGTTGGAATCCCAGGACATACCGGCGTCATCTACATGCATGATCAGAACCTTTTTGCCGGAAGGGAAACCCAATTTTTCAGCATAGGTGGACTGTGCAGTTGTCTGCATAAAGAAACCACTTAGAATGAATAGACAAATTGTGTAAGGAAAATATTGCTTCATGTTTTCTTTTTTGAGTTCTGCTCAGGATAAAAAACTCTTGGGATTATAATGTTAAAGATGAAAAATCAATCTGCAATACAATATACTGATTTTCTCCTTTGTTTGTGTTATATTGTCTTATGAGTCGATTGTATACCGGTATATATCTGAAAAATCGTTTTTTTGTATAGATTCTGCTTCAAAAATCAAGAACTAAATTTTTTTCCTGGAAACTGGGCCGGAACAATCTTTTTTATTCTTCTTCCTCGATGACTTTCGCTCTGCTGAATGAATAGCTCCTGAGCGGTTTTCCTCGCATCGTTTGAGCCGACGGTTCTCCAGGATCACATCATCTTTTGTAAACCCAGACAGAAATTCAGTTTTGAAATTATGGGAATGTACGAATTATCATAAAGGTGTGTGATTAATTGCTGAATTTGTATTAAATTGTTGTGATGAATTGGTTTTCATTCCAATCGGTGGAAGAGCTGTAATGATTCAAATATTTATTTTTAAAAAATCACATATGGTAAGCAGAAGAAAATTTTTAAAAAAAAGCGGTCTGGTCACAGGTTCTATTGTCACAGGAAGCATACTTTTCCCGGCATGTAATGGTTCTCCATCTTCTTCTCCATCCGATGGTAAAATGGGTTGCAACTTTATACAATCCGGGATGCCATGGAAGAAAATCCGGAAGAATCATTGGCGCGAGTTGCGGAATTGGGATACAAGGAAGTGGAATCAGCTACCTATACCGGAACAGGAAAATTTTATGGAATGACCGGGAGCGAATTTGATCAAGTCTTGAAAAACAATGGACTTTCCATTCCGAGTGGTCATTATTTACTGGGAGCTGAAGAAATCAAGGGCACGATCTTGAGCGACTGGGAAAAAGCGGTAGAGGATGCTGAAAAAACAAAGGAAGATATGTATTGTGGCATGTCAAGGACATGGCTGATTCACCCGACCGACCATTTACCGAAGTAGGAAATGGTACGATTGATTGGAATCGCATATTTGAACATTCTGATGAAGCGGGCATGAAGCATTTTTTCGTAGAACAGGATATTTCGGACTCTCCTTTTGAGAGTATTGAGCAAAGTATATCGTATATGAAAGAAAATGTGAATTTTTGATAGGCAAATATTCGCTTTTTACTTCTCGCAAAGTGAATGGACGAGGATAGTAGGTTTCTTCAAGAATGAAGGAATGCGTTCAACTTTTTCAATTTCTGTCATGTTGTAAAAACTGTATCATCAAAATCATATGCGTTTTGTTTCATCATATTCATCCTTATCCCCCTTTTATTCCTGAAAATGCGACAAAGTTAATCGTCGGAACTTTGCCACCGCCTCGGTTTACTACCGGTGATTTATTGGACGGGGATGTGGATTTTTGTTATGGAACACGGGATGGACAGTTGTGGATTATTCTTGATCGGATTTTTGATTTACAATTAAAGTTTGAAACCACAGATGAGGCGGTCCAAGAAAGAATAAGTTTTCTGGAGAAGCGTGGAATCGGGGTGTGTGATATGGTAGCTTCTGCAAGACGTAGCCGTATCAATGCTTCCGATGCAGGAATGAAAGATATTGAACTGCGTGATTTAGTGAGTATTCTTCAAAATCATCCGAAAATTGATACGTTATTGCTGACGGGAGGTAACAGTAAAAACGGGCCGGAATATTTGCTTCGCCGGCATTTGAAATCTCATGGTATTAAACTAAAAAACATCTCTGATAGTGTGCCCAGGATTCACACATTTTTGTTGCCTGGCACTGATCGAAAAATAAAGACAGTTACTCTTACAGCACCCTCCGGGTCAGCGAATCGTGCTGTCGGCAGCATGAAAAAATATAAAGAACTGAAGACCGAAAATCCTGATTTTACAGTCATCGACTTCCGGGTGATGCAATACAAACCATACTTTTGAAACCGTAGATATCCGATTCATAAGTCAAGAAAGGCTTGCGCGAAAGCTGGGGTAACCTGCCTCGTTGATGAAGAAACGAGATGAAGCTTAAATGCCTGCCAATCCATGAAAATCAGAACACAAACTGAGGGATTCTACTTTGTCAATTCTTGAATAGGAGTTCCAATACTTCCACTCGGCATCTGAATCTTCAACATTGCTGCGATGGTAGGCGCAATATCGGTCATGCCAACAAATCGATGCGTCTGCCCCTGTGGGATATTCCACCCCATCCAAACCAGTGGAATATGAGCATCAAATGGATACCATAATCCATGATTGGTCCCTTTTTCGGACGCCTGCCATCCTGGTTGGGGCATGATGACAATATCCCCACCTCTTGCCTGATTATAACCATTGATATATCTGTTCTTTATTTCGTCGGGCCAGGGTGCATCTTCCAGCTTTCGAGTGTTCCAGACATTAGCGATCCCATCTTGCTTTAGAATGAATCGAAGAATTTCGTCTATTAATTCTTCTTCGTCAATGTTTTTATCCGCTGAATGGATCGCGTCCCAGTTCAGATATAATTCTGCATTCTGAGCTGATTCGATGACCTGATCGATTCCGTATTTCTCTTTTATGTGTGGGACAATCTCTTTGATGAAACCTAAATTGTATACACCGGAAGGTAAATTCTTTTCCTTCAGAAAACCCGCAGAATGAGCTGCACCATGATCTGCGGTGATGAAAAATAAATATTCATTTTCTCCGAAACGCTCATCAAGATATTTGAAAAATTTTGCAAAGCCCTGGTCCAGGCGGAGATACATGTCTTCGATTTCTACTGCATTGGGTCCTACTCCATGACCCAAGCCATCCGTTGCGCTAAAACTCATGGCGAGCATGTCTGTAAAGTCACCGCTTCCGAGATTTTCTCCTTCGATCGCGGCGCGTGCCATATCAAAAACCAGCATATTCCCGTAGGGAGTATTGCGGACTTTCCCATAGGAAGATGGATCAAAATCAAATGGGAAAACTGGCTTATCACCTGCTACGGTTTTTTCATACGGTTTGTTGTCTTCTGTACTTTGGTGGTACGAATCGATTGAATAGAGAGGAGTCCATGATTCCTTTAGATATTTCTCCGGCAGTTTTTGATCGTTAAATCTTTGTACCCACTCCGGAAGCTCATTCATATAAAATGTACTTGTTATAAAGTTTCCACTCCCGCCATCATACCAATAGCTACCGTCGGACAGATGACCGCCCGGCAGAATGGCTCCCCGATCTTTCAGAGAAACACTTATCACTTTGCTGCGGTGATTGTTCGAGAGCTTTAGTTCATCACCGATGGTGGTTGTCAGTAGATTTCTTGGTGATCTGGAATTTCCATTATTTGGTATTCCCACATTTTGAGCCAGACTATCTTCCACACAATTTATTTCCTTGCGGATGGAGCGATCGTACCAGGTATTTCCTACGATTCCGTGGACGGCCGGTACACTTCCTGTATATACGCAGGCATGTCCCGGCCCGGTGGCGGTCTGGCTATAGTTGATGTGCATGTTTTCACAGGAAAAGCCATCTCTCAGCATTCTTTTAAATCCCCCTTCTTCATATCGATCCATGTACCGGTAAAGATAATCCCACCGCATTTGATCGACTACTACCCCGATGACTATTTTGGGCCGGTTTTGTTGCTTTTGTGCTTTTACTTCCGGGGTGAGAATGAGAATCAGCAAAAGGATGAGCCATTGAATCCGCATGTGTTGAAACATCTTGATTGATTTTAAAATGCCTAATGTAGCTATTATTTGACTAACAGTCAAAGGATGGTTTTTTATATTTAAAAGGTGTATCATTCGGTATGAACCTAAAACACACCCGTTTCTAATGGGGCTGAATAATAATTTAGAAACTTCGCTGATCAGTGATTAACTTTCACTTTTCTTCCAGATGATCATATAAGCCATGTATTATGAAGCAATTTCTTAAAAGTAAGGGGATTCTCCTTTCACCAAAAAAATATTTTGTTGATGCTCTGAGTTATATGGCACTCGGATTGTTTGCATCCTTGCTGATCGGTTTGATCATCAAAACCATTGGTCAGCAATTGAAGATTGAATCATTTGTGGAAATGGGTCAATTTGCTATGGATCCAAAAATAGTCGGTGCGGCTATCGGGGTTGCGGTGGCGCATAGTCTTGAGGCACCCCCATTGGTATTGTTTTCCGCTGTTTTTGCGGGTGCATTTGGAGGAGCAGCCGGAGGTCCTGTCGGCAGCTATATCACCGTTCTTTTTGCTACAGAATTTGGAAAACTGGTTTACCGATTGACCAAAATAGATATCATCGTGGTCCCATTTGTGGTATTTCTGGTAGGTTATTACATCGGGACTTTTATTGGAATTCCTATCGATCGTTTGATGACCTCTTTGGGTTCATTGATCAATTGGTCCACGGATCAGCACCCTTTTGTCATGTCGATTTTGGTTGCTACGATCATGGGATGGGCATTGACCGCTCCGATTTCGAGTGCTGCAATTGCATTTATGTTGGGTCTTGACGGATTGGCAGCAGGTGCTGCGGTGATCGGTTGTTCATCACAGATGATCGGTTTTGCCATGATCAGTTACAGAGAAAATGGCATCAGTGGATTGATAGCACAAGGATTGGGAACATCCATGTTGCAAATAGGAAATATTGTCAAAAATCCTTTGATCATCATCCCACCTACTTTGGCAGGAATTGTCTCCGCACCTGTCGCTGTCAGTGTCTTTAGAATGACCAATAATGAAGCTGGAGCCGGAATGGGAACCAGTGGTTTAGTAGGTCAGTTCATGGCATTCGAAACGATGGGTTTTTCTTTGAATACCCTCTTATTGGTGTTGATATTTCATGTTCTGCTGCCGGTTATCATCAGCCTGATTTGCGCGATGCTCATGCGGAAAAAAGGCTGGATACGTTCCGGTGATCTTCTGTTGAAATATGAATAGTTGAGTTTTGAAAACTGCTTGGATTTTTATTTCTGATCTGAAAAATTCGTTTCTCTTAATCAGTTAATTCCTGAATCGGCGTACCAACACTGCCGCTTGGCATTTGTATTTTGAGCATGGCTGCAATCGTAGGAGCGATGTCCGACATTTCTATATAGCGATTCGTATATCCGGGAGAAACATTCCATCCCATCCATACCAGTGGTATGTGCGCATCAAACGGATACCACAAACCATGATCTGCGCCTTTGATCGAAGTTTTCCATCCGGGGCGGATGATCACTGCGATATCGCCACTTCGGTAATGATGATGTCCATTGATGAATCTGTTTTTGATGATGTCGGGCCAGGGTGCAGATGCAAGATCTTTCTTGGGCCAAGCATCGACGAATCCTTCATGGCGATTCAGTATTTGGATGATTTGATCCATGAGTTGATCTTCATTGATATTTCGGCTTTTGATTTCTTCCCAGTTAAGATATACTTCTGCATTGACCATTGTCAAAATGGTTTTGTCAATCCCGAATTTTTGTTTTCCCATCTGATCGATTTCGTCCAAAAATGTAAGCTCAAAGGCACCTCCCGGCAGATCGTTCTCCAGTAAATATCCCGGGGACTGGGAAGCGCCATGATCTGCAGTGAGGAAAAACAGGTATCCGTTTTCACCATATTTTTCATCCAAAAATTGGAAAAATTCTGCCAGTTCTCTATCCAGACGGAGATACATGTCTTCGATTTCAATGGCATTGGGGCCTACCCGATGTCCCATGGCATCGGTTGCGCTAAAGCTGAGGGTCAACAAATCTGTAAATCCGGAAGATCCTAAATTTTCACCTTCTATAGCTGCTTTTCCCATTTCAAAGACAAGCGTATTTCCATAAATAGCACTTCTCAGAGATCCATAATCTTTGTCTGTCGTGCTAAAATCATAGGGAAAAGTCGGGCTTTTCTTTCCGATCATTGTGCCTTCATAGTCTTTATCATCTTCGGTGCTTTGATGATAGGTTTCTATAGGGAATAATGGCTCCCATTTTTTTGTTAAAAAATAATCTGCCAATTCCCGATCATTGAAAGCTTCGACCCAGTCCGGAAGATGTTCCATATAATAACTACTGGTTACAAATTTTCCTGTTCTTTTGTCATACCAATAAGCTCCGTCTGCCATGTGTCCTGCAGGAATGATGGCTCCGCGGTCCTTGATTGAAATGCCGACTACTTTGGAATTTTTATTGTTTGCCAGTTTCATTTCATCGCCTATGGTAGTGGTCAGAAGTTGTTTAGGAGATCTTCGGGCACCCTCTCGTGGTCCTCCCACGCCGGTCGCATCGGGATCTTCCACACAGTTCACTTTTTTGTCGATGGATCGGTCGTACCAGTCATTCTCTACGATACCGTGAACTGAAGGAATACTTCCTGTAAATACACAGGTGTGTCCTGGCCCGGTAGCGGTCTGGCTGTATGGGATGTGGGTGTTTTCGCAGGTAAAACCCTGTCTGAGCAATCGTTTGAATCCGCCTTCGGAATATCGGTCCTGATATCGGTACAGATAGTCCCATCGCATCTGATCCACTACGATTCCTACTACGATTTTTGGACGGTCTTGCTGCTTTTGTGCCTGAGTTTCAAGGACATAAAAGAGAATAAAAGCAATTGAAAGAGTGGTTTTAAAATATTTTTGGAACATGTCGAATTTGAAAATAAAAACGCAATCTCCTTATTAGAAAAAGAAGGAAGTGTCTGTTTGTAAAATGGATATTGAAAATCTGGAACAGAATGAAAAACGATATTCAGTGTTCTCCTGATCTTAAGTAAAAAGAGGAGTTCCCCTGACTTTGATCAGGGGAATCCAAAAATATTTAAAAAGAGTTTTTTGATCGGTTTCAAAATTGCTTGATCCTGTTAATTTTTGTCGGTGATTTCAAGAATTGGATGACCGATGGATCCACTTGGCATTTGTATTTTGAGCATGGCCGCGATCGTTGGTGCAATATCGGTCATTTCTACTCTCCGATTCGTGTATCCATGAGGGACATTCCATCCCATCCATACCAGCGGCAGGTGAGAGTCAAACGGGTACCACAGACCATGAGTTGCACCTTGTTCTGATCCTCCTTTCCATCCGGGGCGGAAAATAATAGAGATGTCACCTCCTCTCTGGGCATTGTATCCATTGATGAACATCTTTTTGGTGATTTCCGGCCATGGCGCATTTGCCAGATCTTTGTTGATCCAGGCATCTACTACCCCATCGTGCTGAAGTACAATATGGATGATATCGTCCAGCAATTCATCTTTGGAAATATCTTTGCCGGGCGCATAAATTTCATCCCAGTTCAGGTATATTTCATAATTATCAACGGAAAGAACCGTTTTATCGATTCCATATTTTTCTTTGCCCAATGTGTTGATTTCCTCTACATAATCACTCGTAAAAACCCCGGCCGGCAGACCGTTTTCAAGCAGATAGCCAGGAGATTGAGATACACCATGATCTGCAGTGATGAAAAACAGATATCCATTTTCACCATACAAGCTGTCCAAATGGCGGAAGAATTCTTCAAACTCTTTGTCCAACCGTAAATACATATCCTCGATCTCAATAGCATTGGGCCCTACGGTGTGCCCCAATCCATCCGTAGCACTGAAGCTCACTGCCAACATATCTGTGAAATCTCCTTTTCCAAGATTTTCACCTTCGATAGCTGCTTTCGCCATTTCAAAGGTTAGAGTATTTCCATAAATAGAGCTGGATAAAACCCCATATTTCCCTTCCTGACTACTATAGTCATATGGGAAAGTTGCTGTTTCTTTTCCGATCATTCGACCTTCATAGGGTTTGTCATCTTCCGTACTTTGTGTATAGGTTTCAATGGGATAAAGAGGCTCCCAGGTCTGGGTCAGATATTGATCGGGTAATTTCCGGTTGTTAAAATCCTTTACCCATTGTGGAAGTTCGTCCATGAAATAAGTACTCGTGATAAATCGGCCTGAACTTCCGTCGTACCAGTAGGAACCATCCGAAAGATGACCTGCCGGCAATATGGCACCCCGATCTTTGAATGAAACTCCGACGACTTTACTTCTCATATTATTAGACAATTTCAATTCATCGCCAATGGTAGTTACGAGCAAATTCCGAGGAGAACGTAAAGCACCTGATTCTACACCTACCAATTGAACGGTTGAATCCTCTACGCAATTGATTCTTTTCTTGCTATTCCGGTCGTACCATTGGTTTCCTACTATCCCGTGAACAGCTGGCACACTTCCTGTATAAGCACAGGCATGTCCGGGTCCGGTAGCGGTGGGGCTGTAAGGAATGTGCATGTTTTCACAAGTGAATCCCTGGCGCAACATTCTTTTGAATCCGCCCTCAGTGTATCGATCCTGGTATCGGTATAGATAATCCCATCTCATTTGGTCGACGACCACGCCGACGATTAGCTTGGGCCGATCTTGTTGGCTTTGAGCAGAAATATCGGGGGAAAAGAGAATGAATGCAAATAATAAACTGATACTTGTAAATAATGTGCGAATCATAATTCAATCATTTTTTATGTTTATATCAAGGAGTCAAAAAAATCAGATCATCGGGATAATACATGAAAACAACATTCTTCTTCCTGCAGAAGGGAGAATCATGAAAAAGTTTAGAAGATAAGCCCTAATTATCATTGAGCCAAATAGAGCGGGCTGAATTTTGAATTTTATTTCTCATATGAGGAATTCATCTGGTTCTGGCTGTTATGGATATTCGCTCGGACCCGGAGTGTTCACTATGATCATACCGGCGATTGTGGCACTCCGGGTTATTGAGCGAAATTTCGTTGATTATTTATTTTCTTTTTTTCAAAAATCATCAGTTTTTTTCTGGAATAATGACTCCTAAATATCTTCCCAACCAGTAAGGGAGTAGATATTCATCCCCCGCCAGCTCCATCAATCCATTGCGGCCACCATCCAAATCAAATGGATTTCCATTATGGCGCATTGTTTTGCGTTCTCCAGGAGGTAGGAGTTCCGCAGTAGTTTGATTTCTAAAGTTGGGTTCTAAGAACTCTAAGTCTTTTCGATGGGAGTTTTTGACATTCCATCGTACCTGGTCGATTTGAAATTCGCGCAGATGCCATTGAACCGAAGGAAGATCAATTTCGCCCGTTGTGCCAAATGTGATAAGGCTCCAAAGTGCATTCCTCTCCGGCTTTTCTATTTCAAAATGATCGATGATTACCTCTGAATAAATATCTTTTAGTTTTTTATCTGGTGCGAAATGATACAAAATCCAGTAAGTGAGAAATGCCATCTCATCATCAGAGTGATTCCAGCCGCCATCCCCCATGTCGTGACCGCGATATATTACATTTGGCGTGGGTTGGATTTTGGACATGGGGATTTGGATATTGTCGAGATATCCATGTTCCTCAAAAAGATATTCTAAGGTTTCAACATATTTTTCATCGCCGGTCAATTCGTAGGCAAGGTGAAGTCCGGCTGTGATGGTGAGGCTTCCAAGTTTTCTGTCGACGACTGTTTCTGGATACATATTCAGATATTCCGGATTCCATCGACCCCATAGAGTGGGCTCGCCATCGATATCTACAAAATAGTAATCATTGTCAATGATGTGTGTCATGATCTGATCGATAAAATCAGCTACGCGAGCTTTTTCTTCCTCTGTCGGATCAAGATATTTATATATGATGCCGGCCACCCAGATGTACGCTACAAATTCATCGCTGCTTGTATGTCCTTTCCACTCCCATCCTTCGTCACTTTCACTTTCACGCCATTTGGAAGCAGTTGAAATTTTGTATCCAGTACGTTCGAATGTACGTGAAGGAAATCCATTGAGCGGATTGATGGACAAGAGTCGCTCAAAAGATTCGAAAGACTCCATTGCATTTTTCTTGGCTACCGGATTTTTGGTTGTAGCATATCGAAACACCTCACTCCCCAGATAAAAGGAAGTCCACAAACCATCGTTGTCTTTGTCCACCATTTCCATCGTGGTGATATCTCCGGGCTCCGAAAGTCTTACTTCACCGATCAAACCATAACGTAGATGACGTTTTCGGATTTTATCATAAAAATAATCGGCTTTGTCTGCCAGAGTCATGGTTTGATAATGAACCTTTGATACTCCCGAAGCGGTAAGGGCATAACTGTTCCCTTTGCTGTCGACCGCGATGTCGATAACTTCGTCCTCCAACAACCACCGTTTGGAGGCAAAATACCGGAAGTTTTTGTGATTTTTTGTTTTGAAAATTCCATGATGAGATCCCATCCAGAGATCGTCTTGATATACAACCATAGAAGTCGGAGGTGCTACTGGGATGGCCTCTTTCAAAGAAATTAATACTCCTCCGTCATTTAATGCAAAAGCTGAATATCCGGACTTTTCACCAACATATACCCGGTCACCAGCTAAGCTCCAGCTGACGATATTTTTTTTCTTGATCAGAAGATCAAAATTATCTTTTTCTGTATTATACTTATGAATTCCGGCAGAAGTGAGGATGAAAAAATCATTGCCTTTTGCTTTTATCTCCAAAATATTTTGATCTGTGGATCCTGATATTTCATGATTACTATTGAACAGACCAAAACTCCGATCACCGGTCAGCATCACTTCCCCCCGTGCATTAACTGCGATTTGAGAAAATTCACCAGGATTGAATTTACCAAAAGGTTTTCCAGCATGCGCATTGCTTAGATAATGGTCTTCATACAAGTAGTAAAGGATTCCCTCCCGATCCTGAATGGTGACATCCAGCGGACGTTTCCCCTGTAAAGGTCGGTACATTCTGTTTTCCACCATTTGACCCTCCAGCAGCACATGAAATTTTTCATCGGTGAGCACATATATATTGTCATCTCGATCGATCAACAACTTAGCACCATCGTCTGCTTTTCCTTCCTTGAAAGAATATTTCTTCGACACGGGTTGCTGAAATGGCTTGTCTTGAAACGACTGAGCTAGAACCGCCGAGATTGGCAAAAACATTAAGAAGATTCCAAATAGTTTGTTTTTCATTTTTTATCGATTGGCTTTTTTACAGGAAATAATTCTGTTTGGTCTCAATGAAAAACAAAGATGTGAACCCTTTTATGTAAGTATTTTATAATACTTATCAGATTGTAGTATTAAATTATCCTTCCTGTTTTGCAATCGAAGTTTTTGTCTGACATTGTTTTGTTGGAATAAAACAGATGCCCCACTTTTATTCCTGGAAGCGTAGGGGAAATATATTTGGGCCTACCCTGGATTAGAACTTATGTGAACATATTATAAGCTCAGAATTAATTGTTTCCAGATAATATAATTTTCAGGTAACGGCCCATCCAATATGGCAGGAGGTATTCATCGCCTGCCAATTCACGCAGTCCATCCCGGCCGCCATCCAGTTGGAAAGGATTTCCGTTGTACCGCATAGTGGCTCTTTCACCCGGAGGAAGAAGTTCTTCTGTAGATTGTTCTCTAAAATTGGGTTCGAGAAATACAAGATCTTTTCTATGAGAATTTTTCATATTCCAGCGAATCATATCGAGTTGGAATTCCTGCAAATGCCATTTTACAGAAGGCAGGTCGATTTCACCTGCTGTGCCATAAGTGATCAGGCTCCACAATGAATTTCTTTCTGGTTTTTCGATTTCAAAATGATCGATAATGACCTCTTTGTAAATATTTTTCAACTCTTCGTCCGGTGCAAAATGATATAATATCCAGTATGTGAGAAAAGCCATCTCATCATCGGAATGATTCCATCCGCCATCACCCATATTCATGCCTTCATAAAATACATCGGGAGTAGATTGGATATGGCTCATGGGTATTTGAATGTTGTCCAGATATCCGTGTTCATTCCAGAGATAGTCCAGAGACTTTTTGTATTTCGTGTCGCCTGTGAGTGCATGTGCTAAATGCAATCCTGCTGTGATGGTCAGGCTTCCCAGCTTGCGGTCGATCACGCTTTTAGGATACATATTCAGATATTCCGGATTCCATCGACCCCAGAGCGTCGGCTTCCCATCGATATCAACGAAATAGTAGTCATTATCCAGGATGTGTGACATGATTTGATCTATAAAGTCTACCACTCTGGACTTTTCTTCAGCGTTCAGATCCAGATATTGATACATGATACCGGTGATCCAGATGTAAGCGACAAATTCATCACTGCTGGTGTGTCCTTTCCACTCCCAACCTTCTTCTACCCCGTCACGCCATCGATTGATATCCGCTACTTTATATCCTTCGCGCTCAAAAGTACGGGATGGGAATCCATCCAGAGGATTGAGGGAAAGAAGTCGTTCAAAGGCTTCAAAAGATTCCATGGCGTTTTGTTTTGCTTCCGGATCCTTGGTTGCGGCGTATCGGAATACTTCACTCCCCAGATAAAAAGATGTCCAAAGTCCATCATTGTCGGTGTCGACTAACTCCATGGATTGAATATCCCCAGGTTCTTTGAGCCGGACTTCACCGATCAGACCATATCGCAAATGCCGTTTCCTTACTTTCTCCTGAAAATACTCCGCTTTTTCCTGTAGAGTCATTCTCTCATAATGCACCTTTGACACACCTGAAGTTGTCAAGGCGTAGCCATTCCCTTTGCTATCTGTTGCGACATCGATTACTTCATCTTCTGCCAACCATCTCTTGGAAGCAAAATACCGGAAGTCTTTATGGTTTTTGGTTTTGAACATGCCGTGATGGGAGCCCATCCACAATTCATCTTCATAGGCGATCATTGATGTAGGCGGAGCGACAGGAATGGCTTCCTTCAGCGGTATCAGGATTCCTCCGTCATTCAAAGCAAAAGCCGAATATCCCGATTTTTCTCCTACGAAAACTCGATCTCCGGTTATCGTCCAGCTGGTGATTCCTTGTTTCTTCACCAGAAGATCAAATCTGTTTTCCTTCACATCATAACGATGAATTCCTCTTTCTGTGCGAATATAAAAATCGTTTCCATAAGCTTTCACTTCCAATACATCCTGTGTTGTCTCCCCCATTGTATCTTTCCCGCTGTTCATCAGAGCATAGTTTTTCTTTCCGGTCAGCAATACTTCTCCTCTCGCATTGACCGCGATATGGGTGTAGAGGCCAGATGAAAAAGAACCAAAAGGTTTTCCTGCATGCGCATTGCTCAGATAATGATCCTCGTATAAGTAGTAAAGAATGCCTTCCCGATCCTGAATGGTAACATCCAAAGGTCTTTTGCCTTGTAAAGGCCGGTACATTCTGTTTTCCACCATCTGCTCTTCCAGAAGGACATAAAATTTTTGATCGGTCAACACATATACGTTATCATCCCGATCGATAAGCAGTTTGGAATCATCATTCGCTTTTCCTTCCTTGAAAGGATGTTTTTTTGAAACCGGTTGTTGAAACGGTTCATCGACGAATGACTGGGCTGTCAAAAACTGTGAGGTCACCACCCATAGAGCAACCATCAAAAAAGTCTTCACTTTTCTCATTTGATCATTTTTACAAAAATCCAGTGTAAAGATGCTTTTCCTTCTTCAAATTGGTTGTATCTTATCTGCTCTTTTATGGTATTAATTTGTCTTCAGCAAAGAGAGATTATGGTTGAATATTGCTGATTTATAACTATATCCTTTTATATCATGTCCGACATTCACAATCCTCATGACAAATTTTTCAAGAAGATGCTCTCCGTTCCCGGAGCTGCTGAAGAATTCATAAGACTTTCTGTTCCTGCTAAGATTCTTCGCATGATAGATCTAAAAACACTTGAAATCACTGATCAAAATTTACTTACAGAAAAAATGGATGACTTGTTCATGGACTTGATCTTTGAGTGTCAATTGAAAAAGGAATTCGGCCGACATGACTTGTATATTTCCATTCTTGTCGAACATAAAAGCAATCCGGAAAAATATATCAGCATCCAAATAGGGAGATATTTATTTGAAAGATATCAAAAACAGTTGGATCTAAATATAAAACCACTTCGTCCCATTATTCCTTTGCTGTATTATCATGGTGAAAAAGATTGGGAACCGAAAGAGTTGAACCAACTGTTTGAACAGGAATTTCTTGACATACAATCCTATTTACCGAATTTTAGTTTCTTATTTCATGACATCAAGAAAACATCCGATAACAATATCCGACAATTGAATCACACAATGCTCGTACAGGGATTGATGATGCAAAAATATTTCAAAAATATGGAGATGCTTTCCCATATTGGATTTGAAGTACTAAAAACTTTAGCCGATGTAGATGAAAAACTGAACTTAAAAACCAGCTACTTTGTTTATCTTTCAGTCCTTTTCGAAAAAGAAAAACCAAAACTCATGAAACTTATTGATCAGTTACCCGATGAGAAAAAAATAGAGTCCATGCATTTTGTGGAAGAATTGGAATATCGTGCGCGACTGAATGAACGACAAAAATTAACAGATCAAGCTATCCGCAAAATGTTGCAGAAAAATATGGAGGTAGATACGATTTGTGAGATTATGGATGTATCTGAGGATTATGTGCTAAAAATCCAGGAGAAAATAAAAGAGATCTAAAACCAACAGATAAGTTTCATATCCGATAATCGAATTGAATCACACAATGCTCGTACAGGGATTGATGATGCAAAAACATTTCAAAAATATTGAGATGCTTTCCCATATTGGATTTGAAGTACTAAAAACTTTAGCCGATGTAGATGAAAAACTGAACTTAAAAACCAGTTACTTTGTATAGCTTTCAGTCCTTTTCGAAAAAGAAAAACCAAAACTCATGAAACTTATTGATCAGTTACCCGATGAGAAAAAAATAGAATCCATGCATTTTGTGGAAGAATTGGAATATCGTGCACGACAAAAAGTGACAGATCAGGCTATCCGCAAAATGTTGCAGAAAAATATGGAGGTAGATACGATTTGTGAGATTATGGATGTATCTGAGGATTATGTGCTAAAAATCCAGGAGAAAATAAAAGATATCTAAAACCAACAGATAGGTTCCATAAATATTTCTGGCTAAATCATCAGAATGGTTGAAAATCGGATATGACAAAAAACTATTAATGAGAGTCTCTTGTCACCTGACTTCCTGATCCTCCCTTTAAAAAATCAAGATCCATTCCTTTATCTGCTTGTTCTACATGATCGATAAACATTTTCACATAGCCCCTGTCGGTCAATGGAGGAAGAGGTTTCCAGTTTCTTTTACGGCGTTCCAGTTCTTCATCACTGACATCCAGGTTCAGAGATCGGTTTTCCACATCCACCTCAATCCAGTCACCTTCTTCGACCAGCGCGAGCACTCCTCCGATGGCGGATTCAGGAGAAACATGTAAAAAGGTGGTTCCGAAAGCAGTGCCGCTCATTCGGCCATCTGAAATCCGGACCATGTCTTTGATCCCTTTTTTCAAAAGCTTTGCCGGCAGTTGCATATTTCCTACTTCCGGCATCCCGGGATATCCTTTCGGACCTACATTTTTCAATACCAGGATATGATTTTCGGTTACTTCCAGATCCGGATCATTGATTCGGGCATGATAATCTTCGATCGTTTCAAAAACCACTGCCTGACCGCGATGCTTCATAAGGTGTGGACTAGCAGCTGAAGGTTTGATCACAGCACCATCTTTACACAGATTTCCATATACGACTGCGATGCCGGCATTTTCCTGAAATGGTTTTTCATAGCTCGCAATTACTTTTCGGTCATAGCATTCGGCATCTTTATTATTTTCTTCGACTGTGCGCCCATTGACGGTGATTACATTTCGGTGTAGATAAGGAAGCAATTCCTTGATCACTGCCGGCAACCCTCCTGCATAGTAAAAATCTTCCATGAAGTAATCTCCGGATGGTTGAAGATTCGCCAGCAAAGGAATGTCGCGGGCGAGCTTATCAAAATCCCGCAAAGTCAAATCAATCCCCAGCCGACCGGCGATCGCCATGAGGTGGATCATGAAATTCGTTGATCCTCCAATGGCAGCATTGATTTTGATCGCATTTTCAAATAATTCACGCGTGAGGAAATCGGAAGGTTTCAGATCTTCCCGGATCATTTCCACAATTCTTCTTCCGGACATCTGGGCAAGAACTTTTCGTCGTGCATCCGGTGCGGGAATCGCTGCATTTTGTGGTAAGGTGATGCCGAGAGATTCAATCATACCCGCCATAGTGGAAGCGGTTCCCATCACAGCACAATGACCGCGACTGCGGCACATGGCTCCCTCCATCTCCCGAAAATCATCTTGCTCCATTCTTCCCGCGCTTACCTCTGCAGCGCATCGCCATACATCCGAAGTTCCGATGTCTTTTCCGCGATATTTGCCGGTCAACATTGCTCCGCCCGACACTGCAATAGTGGGAAGATTTACACTGCAAGCCCCCATAACGGATGCAGGTGTGGTTTTGTCACATCCGACCAAAAGTACGACGCCATCGATGGGATTGGCGCGGATCGATTCTTCCACGCTCATGCTCATCAGGTTCCTGTAAAGCATCGCAGTGGGTTTTATCAGGGTTTCGCCCAGCGACATAACCGGAAATTCGAGAGGGAAGCCTCCCGCTTCTATTACACCTCTTTTTACAGATTCTGCCAGTTCGCGAAAATGGGCGTTGCAGGGTGTGAGCTCAGACCAGGTATTGCAGATCCCAACGACCGGTTTCCCGTCAAATGCATCGTCCGGGATCCCTTGATTTTTCATCCATGCTCTGTAAATAAATCCATCTTTGCCTTTCCGGCCAAACCACATCTGGCTCCGTAATTTCATCTTTGCCCTGTTTTATTTGATAAAAAATATCGATGAATAAACATCGAGTCTCCCTGAATATGTGGAGCAGGCGATGTTTCTCATCATGGAAATCTTCTCCATTGAAGCTTGGAAGATAATCAATTGGGTCGATAGAACAACGGTTTTGTTATGATTTTCAGTACGAGCAATTTTCGGCAGGAGGTTTTTAGAAAATATGATTTTGCTTTCAGAGTTCTTTTGAATGAAATGTTCTGATATTGTTTCCTATATTTAGTCACCGATACAGACAAAAGCTGAAATCATGACTGAATATACAGATAAAACCGCCATCGTTACAGGGGCAGGATGGGGTATTGGATATGAGATAAGTAAACAACTTCTCATTCGTGGTGCAAATGTGATATTAAATGACATCAATCCTGATCGTGCAGAAGAGGCCCGTGAAAAATTATCTGAATTTCATCATGAAAATAACCTTTGTATTCCCATTGCGGGGGATGCGGGAGATCCTGCCGTAATCGATCAGATGGTCGATGTAGCAGATCGTGAATTTGGAGGGATTCACTATGTGGTCGCCAATGCCGGGATTACAACTTTTGCTGATTTTTTGGAGTATCAGGTGAGTCAATTTCATGAATTGATACATCTCAACTTGCAGGGAAGTTTTTTTCTTTGTCAAAAAGCTGCAAAATCGATGATCAGGAATGATATAAAAGGTCGAATGATCGTCATGTCTTCTGTTACAGGGCATCAGGGACATCGCGGTTTGACTGCTTATGGGATGACCAAGGCTGCTTTGCAGGCTTTTGCCAAACTGGCCGGGGTAGAACTGGCTCCTCATGGACTGACGATCAACGCGATCTCACCCGGGGCTACTCTGACCGAACGCACGCTGGAAGAACCGGGTTATCAGGAATTGTGGGAGACACTTACACCGACGGGCACGGTTACTCGGGTGGAAGATATCGCTCATACTGCTCTGTTTTTGCTGAGTGAAAAAAGTCATCAGATCACCGGTCAGACCATCATTGTCGATGGAGGGTGGACAGCGACCAGCCCTTATCCGGAAAAGTAGACTCCAAGTTTTTTGTAACGCAAATTTTCAATAATATTCTTATTTCTCATTGATAGAAAAGCCCTAAAATTCCACCGAATACCATGTGGCTGATGATTGTCACCAATGGAGTCCATCGGCCATAGTTTAGTGCAAAAAATCCGGGTGGTTGTAGTTGTTTGGTGGGAGTAGGACCGCGGGATGGATTTGCCATTCGTGGATGAATAAAACCTAAAATTTCCAGACCGATACTCAATACAAATAAACCGTGAAGAAAACCGATACCCATCCCAAACCACCAGGTGGATATCCCGAAGATTTCAAATACAAAACCGTAAAGCAAGGAAAAAGTCCAGCCGATGACGAGATGGAAAATGAATCCCACCCAGGGTGCTTTGTTTCGATCAGGAGTAATGACCGAACCCAGCAAAAAAGGCAGATCAACCCTTGATAATCCCAATGGTCGTGAAATTGCCATCAGCGCGGATAATATCAATGTGCCGGCAAAACCCCCTAAAATTAAAATCCCGATATTCATGACTTTTGATTTTTTTCTATTGCTTCCTGGATGGACATCGCTGCGTTGATCAAACCGATATGGCTAAATCCCTGAGGATAATTCCCTAATAATTCTTTTTCTGTAGCATCCATTTCCTCTGATAACAATCCAGTCGGACTCGCAAATTGCCAGATGGTTTCAAAATATTCTTTTGCTTTTTGTATGTTCCCGGATTTTGCCAGATTTTCGATATACCAAAATGTACAGATCCCAAAAGTAGATTCATCACCACGCACTCCATCCGCTGTCATATATCTGTATATGAGTTTGTTCCGCTCCAGAGACCGGGCAATAGAATTGAGGGTTGTTTTCATCCGGGGAGATGTTGCTTCACAAAATCCAACAAGTGGCAATGTGAGAAGGGATGCATCCAAGGCATCTCCATGAAAAACCTGTGTATAAGATTGTAATTTTTCATTATATCCTTTTTCTTCTATTTCCAAACGGATGCGATGGGCTACCTCTTGAAATGTTTTTACAGGAGAGGATTCCCACTCGTACTTTTTAGAAAGTTTGATGATGCGGTCCAATCCGACCCATGCCATGACCTTGGAGTGCGTATAATGCTCTGGTGGCTTTCGTGCTTCCCAGATTCCGTTGTCCGGTTTGTTCCATATCTTGCAAATTGTTTTACCCAGTCCGATCAGAAATCTTCGCGTGTTGCGATCAAATTTTGGTTCAAGTTCTGAAAAGGAATAAAAAGCATCCAATACTTCGCCGTATACATCCAACTGAATCTGATCGTGGGCTTTATTGCCAATACGAACCGGAGCAGAAGAACGATATCCTTCCAGCCAATCCAGTGTTTTTTCCTTCAGCCGCGAATGTCCAAACAAAGAATAGACCACCTGAATACGGGGACGGGTCAGTTGGGTCGCATGCAAAATCCAGTTCAAAAATGCCTTGGCTTCCTCTTCAAATCCGAGTCGGATGAGAACACGTATGGTGAAGGAGGCATCCCTTAACCAGCAATACCGGTAATCCCAGTTCCTGTCTCCGCCGATTTCTTCCGGTAGTGAAGTGGTGGGCGCAGCAACGATGGCTCCTGATGGAGCATGCGCCAAAAGTTTTAATGTCAATAAACTCCTTCGTACCCTGTCTTCAGCAAAGCCGGAATAGGAGAAGTTTTTCATCATGTCCTGCCAGAACCTGATTGATTCTGTCATTCGGTTAGCCCCTGTTATTAGAAGCTCGGGAACGATGGCTGGGCTTTGACTGGAATAGCTTAAAGAGAATAGGATTTTCTGACCTTTTTTGATGGTAAAGGAAGCAGTTATCGTTGATTGATCATTATGGACCTTGACCATCTTTTCCGGCAGCGTCATTTGGAAAACAAAAATATGCTCCCGCCATAGAAATTGAAAACCGGTGTTTTTTAAAATTTTTAGTCGGGCAGGTTTCTTGCCGTAGAAGATCCTGGGTTCGAAATGAAGTTGAAGTGGAATATGGCCTGCATCACAGGAGATGACCCGCAATATTTCATGATCTGGAAATAGCCTCCTCTTTTTTTGTTCCTCCTCTCTGACACAAAAAACATCCGTCAGACAT
>Ga0209487_1000989_pt1 | contig 24632 bp, 12 predicted proteins | sample Poulit2012_FD_187524 | JGI IMG/M metagenome (GOLD analysis project Ga0209487, IMG submission 187524) | Agricultural soil microbial communities from Georgia to study Nitrogen management - Poultry litter 2012 (SPAdes) (version 2) | ecosystem: Environmental > Terrestrial > Soil > Agricultural land...
CTCCGGCGGTGGCCTGATCTCCGGTGTCGCCACCGCGGTGAAATCGCTACGCCCGGCCGTCACGGTGATCGGCGTCGAGCCGGAACTCGCCGCCGACGCCCAACAGAGCCTGCGCGAGGACCGACGCGTCGAGTGGAGCACCGAGCAGACCTACCGCACCATCGCCGACGGGCTGCGCACCACATCGGTCGGTGTCCTGCCGTTCGCACACATACGCCGCTACGTCGACGACATCATCACCGTGACCGAGGAGCAGATCCGCGCCGCCATGCGCCACCTCGTCCTGGCCGGACGGCTCGTCGTCGAACCGTCCGGAGCGGTGGCAACGGCCGCGTGGCTGCACGATCTCGTCGGAACGTCGAACACAACGGCGGCGATCGTCTCCGGCGGCTCCGTTGAGCCGTCACTGCTCGCGGAGGTTGTCACCGGCAAGCGCGTCGTCGGTGACGGCGAACCGGCCCGCAGCGGCGACAGCGACGACTGAGACCAACGCCGTGAAGGCGATGTACACCGCGATCGGTATCCAACTCTCGTCGAACTCCGAGAGCAGATAGGTCGCTAACAGCGGGGCGGCTCGGAACGCCGGTGTCTCGGCCAGTGTGCTGCGGATCCACAGCGCGATGGTGGCCCGATGGTGATCCCCATCTGCGGGACGCCGCCGAACAGCCCTCGCCGGTTGACCGGGGCGTGCTCGAAGGCGAGCAACATTGCCCCTACCCACTCGCCGCCGAAGGCGATGCCCTGCAGGGGCGGCACTGCGTGGAACGGACCTGCTCAGGTGCTGGCATGTTCTGCTTCCTGTTGCTGATCGTCCGGCTCGTGCAGCATGCCCCTCTCGGTTTGTGCCACCAGGCGAGCTCCCACCAGGTCACCGGTGACATTGCACATGGTGCGGGCCATGTCCAGGATCGCGTCGATCCCCGCGACCAGGGCTACTGCGGCGAACGGCAGTCCGGCCTGGGAGATGGCCAGCGACAGCATGATCAGTCCCGCACCGGGCACGCCGGCCGCACCGATCGAGGCCAGCGTTCCGACGAGGACGACGCCGACCAACTCGCCGAGGCTCAGGCTCACGCCCGAGACGTTGGCCACGAATATCGTGGCCGCGCCGACGTACAGCGCGGTGCCGTCCATGTTGATCGTGGCGCCGAGCGGCAGACTGAAACCGTAGACGCCTTCGTCGATGCCGAGCCGCTGGGCCCCGCGGATGGTGACCGGCAGTGTCCCGCTGCTGGAGCGGGTCACGTACGCGGTGACCATCGGCAGTCTCGCCGCCGTGAAGAACCGCCGGAGGCTGACGCCGATGATCAGCAGCAGCGCGCAGTAGAACAGGATCTGCACCCCGATACCGCCATAGACCACCCCGATCAGCTTGGCCAGCGGCACCAGGGCCTCGGCCCCTGTCTCGCCCAGCACCACGGCGATCAGCGCGAAGACGCCGATGGGTCCGTACTCCAGGACGCCGCGGATGAGCTTGAACATGATCTCGACGCCGGCGTCGACCAGCCGCCGTACGGACTCGCCGAGTTCGCGCATCCGCTCGTTCTCGGAGTGCAGCATGGTGCCCAGCGCCATGCCGACCACGACGGCGACGAAGATGACCGCGAGCACATTCCCTTCGGTCAGGGCGGCGAACGGATTCTCCGGCACGATGTTGAGCAACGTCTCGCTGATCGACGGCGCTTCTTCCGGTTCCTCTCCCTCGCCAGGCATGTCCAACCCGGTGCCGGGGCTCACGGCCAAGCCGAGCAGGATGCCGATACAGATCGCGAGGAGCGAGGTCAGCAGGTAGTAGATGAAGATCTTTCCGCCCACCCGGCCGAGCCGGGACGGGGCTGCCGTCGACGCGCCGGCCACCAGCGTGACGATGACCATCGGCATCACGAGCATCTGGAGCAGCCGCAGGAACAGGTCCCCCAGCGGCTGGATGACGGCGATCGACGGCCCCACGATGAGGCCGACGACGGCGCCTGCTACCAACGCGATAGCGAACTTCCAGATCAGCGGAAAGTCGAGGTAGCGCCGCCACCAGGACCTCGCGTCCGACGTCGCGTCCGGGTTCGATGCCATGTGGACTCTCCTACCGTGGCCGCGGACTGGCGTGACCATGCTGCCAGTCGAGTCGGGCGTGGCACAGTAGTCGGGCGATCCGACGCGTCGGGCCCTGCAACGCGCTGTGACAATACGGCTGACCAGCCGGGGCCGTGGCGGTAAGGTCTGGGTCGGCCGATGTCTGATGAGGTAGGGCCTGATGAGCTAGGAGGAACCCCACGATGGTCGCAACGAGGCGTCCCGGACAGATCCGGACCGTCGGTGTCGCGGCGCTCACGATGCTGGCAGCGACCATCGTGACCGTGCCATACCTCGCGCCGAGTTCCACGGCATCTGCCACCTCCACACCGGATCCGTCCGAGGCACCCGAGGCGCCGCCGGGGGACGGCGTCGTCTCCCCCGACGGCGAGCGCATCGCGTGGATCTCCGACGACGCCAAGAGCGTCTGGAGCGCTACCCGCGAAGATTCCACGTCCTCGGATTGGGGGTCACCGGAACGACTCCTGACGATCCGGGGCACTGTCGCGGAACTGACGTTCTCGCCGGACAGCCAGCAGATCGCGTTCGAGAACCCGCGGGACGGACACGGGTTCATCGCCGTGTTCGACATCCCCGAGGAAGACATCTCGTTCGTGGACCCGGCCTTCGCCACCGACACCGACCCAGAGTGGTCCGCGGACGGCACCGAGATCTCGTTCGTGCGCCAGGTCGAGGGCATTGCGGACGAGGAACTGATCAGACCCGTCCAACCCGGCCCGGACGATCCGCCCGACGAGGAGCGCACCACGCCGTTCTCACTGGAATCGGTGCTGGCAGCGCCGTTCGTCAGCGAGCTGACCCGCTCCGGCGACGGTCAGGGGGTTGCCTACGTGGCCCGTGAGGCAACCGAACGCAATATCTACTTCCTCCGACCCGGTGAGCGCACCCGCAACGTGGTGAGTTACGCGGGGGATGACGGTCAGGAGCTCTCCCAACTCGCGACCTCGGAGAACGGCAATGCGCTCGCCTACGTTCGCGGCGGCGAACCGAACGACGAGGGTGAGGTTCCGAACCCACAATCGTTGCCCACACCCCCGGACCGCCAGGTCTGGATCACGGCCACCCAGGGAGCCCACTCTCCGCACCTGCTGGGCACCGGGGCGCAGCCGCAGATCTCCCCCGACGGTGAGCGGGTCATCTGGGTATCCGACCAAAGCGTGATGAGCGCACCACTGACCTGGGCGCGCGGACAGCTGCGCAGCGTCGGGGAGCCAACCGAGATGTTCACCTTCGAGGGATCGCTGTCGAACCTGCGCTTCTCCCCCGACGGAACGCGCCTGACCTACGAGCGGGAGTCGGCCATCGAGGTCTACGAACTCGACACCGACACCACATCCACGATCCCGAGCGACGGGGCCGAACACGCCGACCCCTCGTGGTCACCGGACGGCGACCAGATCGCATTCCGCCAGGAGGCATCCGGGGAGCCGTTCTCGATCCACGTGGCCGACGTGCCCAGTCTCGAGGTCGACGACGTCTGGCAGGCCGACACCGGCACCGGATCGAGTTTCTACGGTCTCGACCAGGACGAGCAGCTGTTGTGGTCGGCCGATGACCGCATCGCCTTCCCGTGGGAAGGTGACGGCTGGCGTCACCTCTACGCGGTGCCGGTCTCCGGCGGTGACCCGACCCTGCTGACACCCGGTGAAGGCGAGGTCGAGACCGCGGCTGTCTCTACGGACGGTTCGGAACTGACCTACACGACGAACATCGAGGACCAGGCACGACGCCACCTCTGGACCGCCGGATTCGACGGGTCGACACCGACCCAGCTCACCGACGGCGACGCCAGTCAGTGGGCACCCACACCGCTCGCCGACGGGATGCTGGCCTATATCGATGCCGGTTGGTCCGACCCCACCAGGGTGACGGTCCGGGACGACGACGGACAGACCAACGCGGCCGCCTTCCCACGAGTACCCGGCTCGTTCCCGGCCGATCACCTGGTGAAACCGGAGGTGGTCGAGTTCACCGCGAGCGACGGCGAGCCGGTCAACGGGGAGCTCTTCGTCCCCGAGGACTCCGCGGAGCAGAACTGCGCGATCGTGTTCCCGCACGGAGGACCACAACGGCAGATGCTGCCCGGGTTCCACTACATGGAGACCTACACCAACCTGTATGAGCTGAACCAGTACTTCGCCTCCCAGGGCTGCGTCGTGCTCTCGGTGGAGTACCGCGGCGGCACCATGTACGGTCATGACTTCCGGAACGCACCCGAGACCGGCCGGCAGGGGGCGAGCGAGTACCGCGACGTCCTCGGCGCCGCCGAGTACCTGAGTGACCGTGACGACGTGGATCCCGACCGGATGGGTATCTACGGCCTGTCCTGGGGTGGCTACATCGCCGCACTCGGTCTGGCGCGCGACTCCGAGACCTTCAGCGTCGGCTTCGACATGGCCGGCGTGCACGAGTTCTACGGTGACGCCGCGCCCTACGCCGCCGCAGCCGATATCGACACCTGGACCTCACCGGTCTACCTGGCCCACGCCGACGACGACCGCGCCGTGGACTTCAGCCAGGGACGGATCTTGGCCGAGCTCCTCCAGTCCGAGCGTCCGGACGTGGAGTTGGAACAGCACGTCTTCCCCGACGAGATCCACGACATGTACCTGACCTTCGACCATCTGAACAGCGTCTACCGCGGGGGCGCGGAGTTCATGCTCGACCGTCTGCAGCCGCAAGACTGAGCCTGACGGAGGGCCGACGACCCGGACTCAGTTGAGCACGCGGATGGAGTCGATCGAGATGTCACCGGGCCCATCCAGTGGGTCCAGTCGTAACTCGGTCAGCGGACTGTCGGTCGGTGGGATCTCGACGGCGTAGGTGTGCGGGTCACCGCCGGTCACCTCGAAGCCGGCACTGCGCTCGGGGGAGAACCCGGGCGCATCGGCGGTTCCGTAGAAGACCTCCCCGGCTCCGGACGCCGACGTTTGCATGCTGAGCTCCACCGTCACCCCGGACGAGCCGTCGATGGAGAGCTCGTCGCGCTGAACGAGCCACGGGTCGGGCCCGGTGGAGGTCATGGAGAACCAGCCATCGGTGACCTTCGCGTCGGTGAGCATGTTGACGGGTTTCCAACCCTCCATCTCGCCGGCGGTCTCGAACGTCCACTCCTGCGCGAGGAACGGAACCCGCAGCGACGACGTGTCGCCCACAACCGTGCCGTACCGGGCTGTGGCGACCAACTCCGCGCCGGCGGGTTCGGCCCCGGAGGTCACCGTGAACTCGACCGTGTCCGATTGCCCGGCACCCGGCGCCACATCGTGAGCGCTCGGCTCCACCGACCAGTCCGTGGGCACGTCGAGCGCCACATCACCGGCTGTCGTGCTGGCGGCGGCATTGCTCACCGTCGCCTCGACCGTTGTGGTCTCGCCCGGCTCGGACAGGACCGCAGGGTCCGCCGACACATCCGTGATGGTCAGCGGGGAGACCACGTCGAGCGACGTACGTTCGGACAGTTCGGCGGTACCACCACGATGGCTGTAGACCACGTCGGCACTGAGCTCGGCACCCTGCTCCGGTTCTGCTGATGCGGGCGCCTCGACATCGAAGGTTGCTGTGCCCTGCGCACCTGGTTCCACCTGTGGCGCCGCGGGATCGTCGATGACGGATGACCAGCCATCGGGCAGGTTCAGCGACATATCGACACCGGTCAGCGTGTGATCGCCGGTGTTGTGCAGGCTCACCTCGACGGGCACGGTGTCGCCGGCGACCACCTCGGCCGCCGTGGCGAGATCGAGTTCGGCGCTGAGCAGATCTGCGCTGGCGCGCGAGAGAGCCGTGCCGATCGACTCGACGGCTGTGCCCAACTCCTTCGCCACCGGTTCCGGCAATCGCCCACTCGCACGCTCGGCGTCGATCCAGTCGCGTAGCCGGTCCGTGGCCGACAACGCACGCTGTGTGCTTCGGACGGCCTCCTGCTCATGCTGGGAGACGATGCCGTTGTAGGCCTGCTCAGCCTGATCTCGCGTCCGGGCCGCCCACCGTGTCGCCACTCGGGTTTGGCCCGGCTCCAACTCGCCGCTCGACTCGAGTTCAGCCAACCGATCCACCAGCGTGGCAGCGCCCGCGTGTGCGTCGCCCAGCGCGCCGAGGGTGGGGTCTACGGCGAAGTTGTAGTCTCCGGATCCAACCTCGAAGACGGCCGCGTCACCGCTCATCTCGATGAACTCCACCGCCTCAGCGTCCGCGGCCGGCGACCCGCCCTCGGTCACTGCCCATCGGCTCTTTGTCGGCACGTGCACGGTGGCGGTGGTGTTGGCCGGCACGGAGATATCCAGCGTGAACCCGTCGTCCTGGGCTTGCCACGCCGAGGTGATCGGGCCGTAGGCCGATTCGTAGGTCGCATCGGCGTGCTGGATCTGCTCGCCCGGACGGGGCCGGATGATCGTGTTCCGATAGCCGGGGTTGGCCGGATCAGCATTGATGCCGGCCATCGCGGTGAACAGCCAGTTCCCCACGGAGCCGAACGGGAAGTGGTTGAAGGAGTTCATCCCGGCGCTCTGGAAGCCGTTCTCCGGGCGGAAGCTGTCCCACCGTTCCCACATCGTCGTAGCGCCCAGGTTGATCTGATAACCCCAGGACGGGTAGGTCTCGTTGAGCAGCAGGTCGTAGGCCACATCCAGGTTCCCGGTCTCGGTGAGCACCGGGAACAGGTGCTCCGTACCCAAGAACCCGGTCGACAGATGCTGATCACGAGCCGCGATGGCGTCCACCAGCTGCTCTGCCGCAGCATCTCGTAGATCTTCCGGAACGAGGTCGAACGCCAGCGCAAGCACATATCCGGTCTGGCTCCCGTTGCCGACCTTCCCGTCAGCCGTGACGAACTCGTCGATGAAGGCCTCGGTCACCCGACCAGCCGTGTCCCGGTGCTCCGAGGCGTCGTCGTCGCGCCCGGTCGCCTCCGCCATGTCGGCCAGCAGACCGGCGCTGCGAGCCATGTAGGCGGTCCCGATGAGGTCCCGCGGAGTGTCGTCGTCGTCGTTGAGGTGGTCGCCGTAGCCGAACGCCGGGCGAATGAGGTCATTGCTGGTCTCAACCATGTAGTCGACCCAGCGATCCATCATCTCGTAGTTCTCGTCGATGACCTGGGTGTCGCCGTAGCGCTGCCAGAGTGTCCACGGCAACGTCACCGCGGCGTCGGCCCATCCGGCCACTCCGGTGGCCAGGTGGCCCCGCCCCACCGGGATGTCGGGCGCTACGTCGGCCACGGCACCACTCGGGTCCTGCGCGTCGCGCATGTCGGTGAGGTACTTGTCCATGAACGACCGCACGTCCATGTTGTGCGCCGCCGTCGAGATGAAGACGTTCATGTCGCCCGTCCAGCCCATGCGTTCGTCTCGTGCGGGTGTGTCGGTGGGGATGGACAAAAAGTTGCCCCGTTGGCCCCACACGATGTTCTGCTGCAGTTGGTTGACCAGGTCGCTCGAGGTGTCCAACTCACTGGTGAACGGCGCATCGGTGTGGATGACCCGTCCCGTCACGGCATCCAGGTCCGGCTCCCCCGGATAGCCGGTGACCTCCACATAGCGGAAGCCGTGGAAGGTGAACCGCGGCTGATAGGTCGCCTCGTCTGCGGCCAGGGTGTAGGTGTCGGTGGCTCGCGCGGTGCGCAGGTTCTCGGTGTAGATCATTCCGTCCGGGTCCAGGATCTCCCCGTGGCGAAGCCGCACGGTCTCGCCTGGCTCACCCCCGTCCATCTGGATCCGGACCGAGCCCACCATGTTCTGCCCCATGTCGTAGACGAATACGCCGGGTTCGGGTTCGGTGACCGAGACCGGTTCGATCTCCTCCACGACACGCACCGGTGGGTCGGCCTGAGCCACCAGTCGCTCGGTGGGCTGGTCGTCGCCGACGAGCACCGGGCTCCACGAGTCCGCGTCGAACTCCGGGGTGTTCCAGCCCGGATGCTCCTGCCGGGCATCGTAGGACTCCCCCATCAGATTGTCGGCGCTGGTGATCGGGCCGTCCGCGGAGGTCCATGTGTCGTCGGTGCTCACGACAGCACTCGAGCCGTCTGCGTAGTCGATGTGCAACTGCGCAATCAGGTGTGGGTGCAGGCCGTAGTGTGCAGCACCGAAAAAGCCCAGGTGTCCCGCGTACCAGCCGTCTGCGAGCATCGCTCCCACGGCGTTGTCGCCCTCGCTGAGCAGATCCGTGACGTCGTAGGTCTGGTACTGGATGCGCTGCTCGTAGTCGGTCCACCCGGGTGCGAACTCGTGATCGCCGATGCGCTCTCCGTTGAGCGAGAGCTCGTAGAGGCCGAGCGCGGAGCTGTACATGCGGGCGCGCTCGATCGGCTTGTCGACACGAAAGGTCGTCCGTAGCAACGGCTCCGGCGACTCACCCGGAACGAGAAACGCGGTGGCCACCCCGTCCAGCACCAGCGAGCCGTCCCCGATCTCACCACCGGTGAAGTTGCCGCGATCCTCAGTGAAGTCGGCGCTGAACTGCGCATCCTCGCCGTTCACCGTGAACGACGTGAACTCGACGTTCTGGGACAGCCCGTGTCGCGTGCCCAGACTCATGCCGACCAACCCGCCGGCGTGTGTGTCGTCGAGGTGGGTGTCCACCACCTCTCCGTCCACGCGGGTGACGATCTCCTCCCCCTGGGCGCTCACCTGAAGAGTGTGAGCCTGGTCGACGAAGCCCTCGGCGTCGACCACGTCGCTGATGTCCGTCGTTCCCAACTCGGTCATCTCCCCGGCGTCGAAGCGCAGCTTGCGAAGCGACGGCCCGTCCGGGTGCAACTGCCAGGCGTACGCATTCTCGGGGCCGTCCGCGCGAAAAAACACGCCGGCCGGTGCGCTGGTTCGCGGGATGAGCTCGGCCTCGACGGTCAGATCGGCCCACCGCAGTTGCTCGCCGGCGTCGTGCCGGATCCAGTCAGCCGTCCACGCGCCGGGCTCGACCAGACCCATCTCCCACCAGGCCGGTTCGCTCCACGCGGATGCGCCGCCGGTGTCGTCCCAGACTCGGACCTGCCAGTGGTAGCGCTGCCGGGCCTGCAATGTGGGTCCGTCGTAGGCCACGTCCACCGACTCGTCGGACTCGACTCGTCCGCTGTCCCACACGTCGGCGTTTCCGTCGGCCAACCGCTGCGCGCTGGTGGCAACCCGTACCTGGTACGCAGTCTGCATCGTGGCACGGCGGGAGGAATCGAGCCGCCACCCCAGGCGAGGCTCCATCTCATCGATGCCGAGCGGGTTCTCCGCACGCTCGACGGTCAGTCCAGCGACACTCACGGCATCTTGTCCGGAGCCGTCGTCCTGTGCGGCCACTGGCGTTGCCGAGGGCAGCACGCCCACGACCATGACGAGCAGCGCCACTAGGACGGTGGGGACGAAACGGTGTGCCTGCAGCATGGGTGGACTCCTGTTTTGTGGTCAGGGAGAGGTGGTGGCGGTCATCGTTCGCGGCGCGGCGCGTCAACGGTGAAGCGGTAGTCGCCCGAGCCGACCCGATAGGTCACGACGCCGTCGTCATCATCGACCAGCTCGACTCCGTCAGCGTCCTCGGCCGGCACCCGTCCCTCTCGGACGTCGCCGGCGCTCGTGGCGGGTACCTGCACCGTCGCGGTGCTGTTCACCGGCACGCTGACCTGGAGCCGCAGGTCACCATTGGCAAGCTTCCGCCAGGACGTGGCGATCTCGCCGTAGCGTGATTCGTGCGTGCCACTCGCGGTGCGCAGCCCACCTCCGGGCTGAGGCGCGATGATGGTGTTCGCATAGCCCGGGGATCCGGGGTCTGGCCGGATGCCGGCGATGTTTCGGTACATCCACGTGCCGACCGCACCGTAGGCGTAGTGGTTGAACGAGTTCATCTCCACCGGACCGAATGAGCCGTCCGGGTTCTTCGAGTTCCAGCGCTCCCAGATCGTCGTCGCTCCCGCCCGGATGCTGTATCCCCAGGACGGGTATGTGCGGTGGTTGATCAACCGATAGGCGAGGTCGGTGTGGCCGACCTGGCTGAGCACAGGTAGCAGGTCCGGCGTGCCGAGGAATCCCGTGGCCAGGTGCAAGTCGCGTTCCTCGAGTGCGGCCACGAGATGGTCGGCCGTGGCCGACACCAGGTCGTCGGGCACGAGGCCGTAGGACAGCGCCAGCACATATCCCGTCTGCGAGTCGCCGGTCAGGGAGCCGTCAGCGGCCAGGTACTCGTCCTGGAACGCCTCGGTCACTGCCGCTGCGAGTTCCTCGTACTGGCGTGCTTCGGCCGGGCGGCCCGTGGCCTCGGCCATGTCCGCCATGAGCCCTGCGACGCGGGCGAAGTAGGCGGTGCCGACCAGGTCCCGAGGAGCGTTGTCGTCGAGGTTCAGCCAGTCTCCGTAGCCCTCGTCTGGGCGGATGTAGTCCTCGCTGTTCTCCTCCAGGTAGTCCAGCCACCGCGACATCGCGTCCCAGTTCTCGTCGATCACCCGGGTGTCCCCGTAGGCCTGCCACAGCTCGTAGGGCACGGTCACGGCAGCATCACCCCAGCCGGTGTTGCCTGCCCCGACGATCGGCACATAGGGCACGACGTCGGTCACCGCTCCGTCGTCTTGCTGCGCGTCCCGCAGGTCACGCAGCCACTTATCCCCGATGAAGGTGGCGATATCCATGATGTGGGCCGCCGTCGACACATAGACGTTGATGTCGCCGGTCCATCCCATGCGCTCGTCGCGCTGCGGGCAGTCTGTCGGCACGGACAGGAAGTTCCCCCGCTGCGACCAGACGATGTTGCTGTGCAGCTGGTTCAGCAGCGCACTCGAGGTCTCCAGCGAGCTGGTCTCCGGCGCATCCGTGTTGATGGCCAGCCCGACGACGTCGGCGGCGCGCAGTTCGCCCGGGTATCCGGTGACCTCGACGTAGCGGAAGCCGTGGAAGGTGAACGTCGGCTCGTACACCTCCCGATCTGCACCCTTGGCGGTGTAGTAGTTGGTCGCCTTTGCCGTCCGCAGGTTGGCCGTGTAGAGCGTCCCGTCGGGGTTCAGCTCCTCGCCGTGGCGGAGCCGGATCTCGTCGCCGGCCTCGGCGCCACGCACGATCAGCCGGGCCACACCGGCGATGTTCTGTCCGAGGTCGACGATGTGGACGCCGGGCTCGGGCTCGGTCAGCTCGACGGGTTCCAACTCCTGGGTGACACGTGCCGGCGGGTCGGCCTGGGCCACCAGCGCGAGGTCCACATCGGCCTTCTGCACGACCGGATTCCACTCGGACTCATCGAAACCGGGCTCGGCCCAGCCGGATGTCTCCCGGCGTGCGTCGTAGACTTCGCCGTCCTGGTGGTCGGCCGACACGATCGGGCCGGTGCCGCTGGTCCACGACGTGTCGCTGACCACCCGATGCACGGTTCCGTCGTCGTAGGTGACCTCGAGTTGCGCGAGCAGCGCTGGCTTGTGCCCATACAGGTACGGCCCATAGATGGCGATCTTGCCCGTGTACCAGCCGGGCGCCAGCCGGGCACCGATGGCGTTGTCACCACGACGCAGCATCTCGGTGACGTCGTAGGTCTGGTACTGCACCCGCTGGTCGTAGTCGGTCCATCCCGGTGCGAGGCGGTCGGAACTGACCGCCTGCCCATTGACGAACATCTCGTAGTTGCCCAGCGCAGTGGAGTAGATCCGCGCGGAGGCGATCGGCCGGTCGAGGGTGAACTCCTGACGCATCTGCGCACTGCTCTCGTCCGTGCCTTGCTCGGTGGGGTTCCACCTGATGGTGCGATCCCCCTCGACGGCGGAGCCGTCAGCGAACGCCGTGCCGCCGTCGTAGACGTCGTCGGTGTGGCTCCACCACCCGGCCTGTCCGTCCAACTCGGACATCTCGAGGTAGTAGGTCCCGGCATCGGCCGGGGTGTCGAGCTCAACGTCGGCCCACGCGTTGTCCTCGGCATTGGTCACGTGGCGAGTACCGAGGACGTCGCCACCTGGACCGTTGACGCGCAGGGTGAGCGTGAAACCGGAATCGGCGGTGCTCCATGTCGGAAATCGCCCACCCGCGCTGTCGAATGCACGGTCCGTGGTGAAGGACTGGCCGAGCGTGGCATTCGCGGACAGCTCGACGGGGGTGTTCTGGTCCGTGTTCTGCGTGGGCAGTGGTACCTCGAAGTCGTGCTCGATCCAGCGCGCCTCCCAGTCCGACTCCTCGAGCAGGCCGGTCTCGAACCAGCCCGGCTCGCTCCATCCGCTGGGCCGCCCGGCGCCGTCCCAGACCTGGGTGGCCCAGTGGTATCGGGTCCGCGAGCTCAACTCGGGCCCGTCATAGGCGACGGCCGTTGACTCGGCCGATTCCACCCGCCCCGAGTCCCAGACGTCGACCCGTGCGGGACTCAACTGGTCCGGCGAGGAGGCCACCAGCACCCGATACGCCGCCTGCACCTGCGCCCGCTGCGGCGACTCCAGCTTCCACCCCAGCCGCGGACGCAGATCGTCGATTCCCAATGGGTTCTGGGTGGAGTTCGTCGACGTCGACGCGATGGTGACGCCGGTCTTCGCCGCATGCGCGGACGCACTCAGCCCGACGGCACCGGGTCCCACGACGCCCAGCACGGTACCGGCGGCGGCACGTCCGAGGAACTGCCGTCGGCTCCACGCCATGGGCCGGGCGCAATCCTGATCTGGTTCGGAGCCGCTCACGTCATTCTCCCGGTGCTCAACTGGGCAGGTCTGGTCACGACCGTAGAGCGCGAAACCGAGCGGCGTGCGGCGCACGGCAGAGTTGACCGAAAGCGGTCACGCACCCACGCTGGCGCGGGCTGGGGCCCAGTAGGATCAGGCGTCCACCAGCAAGATGCGTCGGCACTCGTCGCTCACGCTCGGCCGCGGCCTCCTCCAGGCCCACGGCGGCATACCCACGCTCCGCGAAGAGACGCCGGGCGGGGACACCTTCGGCTTCGTCCCGACCTTCGAATCCGACTGGTACGTGAGCCTCAGGCGTGCTGCTCAACATCGAGGGCGATGACGTCGACGCCGCGTACCACCGCCTCGTCACCCAGACAGACCGGACGGCCGTGGTTACGGTCGACGCCGAGCACCGCGCGTCAACGGTGCACGGGATACCGATCGAGTCGCTCGAGGCTCAGGCGCGCAGCATCGGCATCCCGTTCCTTCGCGTTCGGTGATCTGAACAACTCGACTGTGCTCGGCCACAAACAGGAGCAGTTCGAGCCATTGAGGATCCACGTGGTGGAGCCACTCTGGGACTTGACGTCGCGTGAGTGCACCGAGCGGTTCCTCGCCTCCGGCATTCGCGCGGTGACCATCGCGGTCGATGCGGACGTGCTGGACCGCGACCATATCGGGATGCCGCTCGACCGAACCTTCATCGATCGACTTCTCGCTGTCCGTGCCCGAGCACCGTGGTTCGGAACGACCATTCCCCTGACCCGACCTCGAAGACGACGTGCCCGTCCTCCACGCGATCGACCCGCGCCAGGCGACGTGGGGTGACCGCGATCCGCTCGGCCTCGGTGCCGGGGACGTGGACCTCCGCTGTGGATCCCACCGGAACGTGCACGTCCAGGAACAGTGTGCGGCCCTGCGAGCGCCACGACGACGACGCCGTCCCCCGCACCGTTTGCACGCTCAGCGACGCCGAGCTCACCCGCGCGCGGGCCCGAGGGTGCACGCGGATGCGCCGCCAGCCGTCGTCGGCGCTGCACAGACCGGCGACGTCCTCCATCAGCCACTGGGCGACGGTGCCCTGGAAGTAGTGGTTGCGGGACCGGGAGTCCAGGTGCCACATCTCCCACATGGTGTCCGCGCCGTTCTCGAACCAGTGCCCCCAACTCGGGTAGGTGGTCTGCAAGGCGACGTCGGCCGCGACGTCGCTGTAGCCGTGGCGGGTCAGCGTCGGCAACAGCACGCTGGTTCCCAGGTTGCCGGTGTTCAGGTGGGTATCGCGGGATCGGATGTCGGCGACCACCGACTCGATGACCGAACGCTCCCACTCCGGCGGCGTGATCCCGAACGCGAGCGGCACGAGGTTGGATGTCTGGCGATACTCCGGGTCCTGTTCGGTGCGGTAGTGACCGGCATCGGTGTCCAGGAAGGTCTCGTTGACCCGATCGGCCAGCGCCGATGCCTCCGCCCGGTACCGTTGGCCGACGTCGTTGTGGCCGATCAGCTCGCCGACCTCGGCCATGGAGATCAGCGCGCGGTGGAGGTAGCAGGAGGCCGTGAGCCGGGTGTCTTCCGGCGGGATTCCGTTGTGCCCGGGCGAGAGGTAGTCGCCGAGCGCAGTGACCGCCAGGCCGTCCTCGAGCCGGTCCAGTTCCCAGTCGAGATAGGCGGTGACCGGTTCCCAGTGCTCCTCGAGGAGTCGCTCGTCGCCGTACCAGCGGTGCATCTCGCGCACCAGATACGGATAGACCGTCGTCCACTCCGGCGACGGCGCCAACTCGCTGTACCCCCACCCGCCGCTGGGCACGATCACCGGGATCTGGCCGGACTCCACCTGTGAGTCACGCAGGTCGCCCAGCCACTTGGTGAAGAACCGGCTCATGTCGAAGGTGGTTGCCATGGTCGGCGCACCGACCTGGGCATCGCCGGTCCAGCCGTTCTTCTCGTACATCGGGGTGTCGGTGGGAAAGCCGTGCAGATTGTTCCGGATCGTCTTGGCCATCGCGGCGTGGAACGTCTCGAAGAGCACCTCGCTGCAGGTGAACTCCGCGATGCGCGGCACGTCGGAGTGCAGCCACTGCGCAACGAGTGTGTCGTTACCCGGCTCATCGGGCAGTCCTTGTACCTGGACGTACCGGAAGCCCTTGTAGGTGAACCTCGGTGTCCACTCGGCCGGACCGGAGCCGTCGGCGATGTATTCGTCCACCTGATAGCGGGAGCTGTGCACCAGACCGTTCTCAGCCTGCACCGTCCCGTCGTCGTTCAGTCGTTCGCCGTGGGTGAGCCGGATCGTGGTCCCCTCCGGTGCATCGACCCGCAGCGTGACCCAGCCGGCGATGGTGCTCTCGAAGTCAGCGACCCACTCGGTGCCCGAGTCGAGATCCAACCTGGTCCAGCGGGGCGGGAGCTCTTCGGTCGCGCGGATGGGCTCGTTCTCCTGCGCGATCAGCCGACCGCCGGGCCCGTCGCTGACGGTGACCGAGCTCCAGTCGGTGTCGTCGAAGCCGGCCTCGCTCCAACCCGACGGCACGAGCCGCGCGTCGAAGGTCTCTCCCTCGTAGTGCGAGTTGGTCCGGGTCGGCCCCTCGGTCAACCGCCAGCGCTCGTCACTGACGACAACGGTGCTGGTTCCATCGGGATGATCGGCGACGAGCCGTAGCAGCAGCCTGGGCTCGGTGCGCCACGGGGCCTGTTCCCACCACCACACATTGGGGGTGCTCATGCTGTAGAAGCCGCGTCCCAACTCGGCCCCGACGACATTGTCACCGCGGTGGAGCAGATCGGTGACGTCGTGCGTGGCGTAGAGGATGGTCTGGTCGTAGGCGGTGAAACCCGGATCCAGCACGCTGTCGCCGACCCGCTGGCCGTTGAGCCACAACTCGGCGAAGGCGAGGCCGCTGGCGTACAGCCGCGCGCGCTCGACAGGCTTGTCCAGCCCGAAGTCTCGGCGCAGCAGCGGTGCCGGCGGCTCTGGAACCGAGACCGTGACGCCATCGCCCCATGGGCCTTCTCCGTAGGGGGCGAGCACCTCGACCGGGTCCCAGCCGGCGTCGTCGTGATCGGGTTCGGACCAGCCCGATTCCTCGGTATCGGTGACGACCCAATCGGCATCGGTGCGCAACTCGTGGGTCAGACCATCGGCGGTCTCGACCGAGAGCACCCCGAGCAGGCCACCCGGATTGACCTCGGCACCACCGCGGTTGGTGACCCGTGTGGCGACGACGACCCGCTCCCGGGCGGCAGCCACCAACCCCGTGACGTCGGCGTACTGGGCGTTGCGCCACGCATCGGTCTGCTCGTCGGTGTGCAGCGCCTCGGTGCCGTCGAGGTAGGCGGTGAAATCGTCGTCGGCTGTCATGGCCAGGGCCGCCGAGACCACCTCGGTGCCCGGCAGCGACAGCTCGCCACGCAGCCAGAAGTCGCCGGTCGGCCCGCCCTCTGCGGTGGCTCCGGGGGCGAAGATCCACGACGACCCCGCCAGGTCCACCTCGGGTCCACTCGAGGCCGCTGCGCCGATCCACTGAGCCTGCCAAGCCGATTCGCCGCGCAGCCCCGTCTCGAACCAGGCGATCTCACTGCGACCGGTCGACCGACCGTCGGTGTCCCAGACCTCGACCGTCCAGAAGTAGCGGGTCGCTGGCTCCAGCGTGGGGCCGTCGTATCCGGCACCGACCGTGCGGGAGGACTCGACCACCCCGCTGTCCCAGACCTCAGCCGTCCCGTCGGCGGCGGCCTCCTCGGACAGGTCGACCCGCACGCGGTAGGCGCTCTGCGCGGTGTCGTGCCCGTCGCCCTCGAGGACCCAGCCCAGCCGGGGTCGGGTGACGTCGGTGCCCAACGGGGACTCCGCGTACTCGACCGTCAGTTCTGCGGTGCGCACCGCAGGCCCGTCGTTCGCGCTGGCGGCTGACATGGACCCCAGTGTTCCGTGCCCGACGATGCCCAACGCCACCCCTGCTGCGGCGCGTCCGAGCAGTTGCCGCCGGTCGATCCCCGTCGTCGCGTCAGTGTTTGGTGTCCACCCATGTGCGTCCACAGCCATGACCGTAGGGAGGTACGGCACACGTGCTCAGGCATTCGAGGACGGGTGTCCGGATCCGGACACGTCTTGGGGATCGGTCGGACCGTCCACATGGCGACCCACGCCCACCCATGTAGCACTTCGGGTGCTATAAGATTGCCACATGGAACGCATCGGTGTGCGCGAACTCCGTCAGAACGCCTCGCGGTATCTTGCGCTGGTCAAAGCTGGCGAGACCGTAGAGGTGACTGACCGGGGCGAGCTCATCGCCCTACTGGTCTCACCGCACCGTTCCCAAACCGCACGAGACCGACTGGTCGCCGCTGGGCGGCTCATCCCCGCGTCCAACCCGACCGGGCGCCTCCGCTCACCCCGGCCCATCCCAGCCATCGGCACGGTACCCAGCAATCAGGAACTGCTCGACGCCGAGCGTGAGGAACGGCTGTGATCTACCTGGACTCGTCGGCGCTGATGAAACTGGTGCGACCCGAAGAGGAGACCGCGGCACTCGCAGAGTGGCTGAGCGAACGCCATGAGCACCCGATGATCACCAGCGAACTGGGACGCATCGAAGTCCTGCGCGCTGCGCGCCGGATCGGTAACCACGCTTCGACGGAGGCACGTGCTGTTCTCGAGGACCTCGACCTGGCACCGCTGGACCGAGCGGTGCAAGACGTCGCGTGCGACATTGCCGATCCCCAGCTGCGCACTCTCGATGCCTTGCACCTGGCCGCTGCGGTACTTCTGAGCGAGGAGCTGACAGCTTTCGTGGCGTATGACCATCGGCTGGTGGCCGCGGCTGACGCTCTCGGTTTGGTGGTGGTGGCGCCCGGCCTGTCCGCACCCGAGCGCTGAAGGGACGCGGCCTGGGAATCGACGCGTGTCATCGGTTCCTCGATGCTGTGTCGCCCACCTTTGTGGACGCACGACGGGTGGCTCGACGCCGGGCGCGCGTATACCGGGTGCGGAAGGAGGACGTCGGCCGCGGTGAGGTCCGCGGCGTCGGCCGATCGATCGAAGCACTGGAAGCCAGGATCGACGCCATCGCTCGGCGCACGCTCGCGCTGCTCCGCGCTGGCAGCGCGATCTCCGAGATCATCGATGAGTTCGCCGGCCATCCGCGGTCTTCCCCATGAGTTCACGCGCCACCAGCGAACGGAGCCGACCATGACCGATCTCGACACCCGCACTCTCAACGTCCCTGGAGCGACCCTTCGCTACGACATCCGGGGCGACCTGGACCATGGCGCAACCGAGCATCCGGTGTTGCTCATGGCCGGTTGCCCGATGGATGCCAGTGGCTTCGCCACTCTTGCGACGTACTTTGCCGATCGCCCCGTCGTGACCTATGACCCACGCGGCACCGGACGCAGTGTCCGAACCGATAACACCACGGAGATAGCGCCAGAGGAGCACGCCGAGGATCTGCACCAACTGATCGACGCCCTCGGCGTCGGCGCGGTCGACCTGTTCGCCAGTAGCGGCGGCGCGGTGAACGGTCTGGCGCTGGTGACCAGACATCCCGAGCAGGTGCGCACATTCGTCGGGCACGAGCCACCGCTGCTCGACGTCTTGCCCGATCGTGCGCAGGCACTCGCCGCCAACGAGGACATCTACGCCACCTACCAGCGCAGCGGGACGGGGCCAGCGATGGCGAAGTTCATCGCTGTGACCAGTTACATCGGACCATTGCCGGAGACCTATGCGGACCTCCCAGACCCCAACCCTGCAGAGTTCGGGTTATCGACTGCCGACGATGGCTCACGCGAGGATCCCCTGCTCGGACAGAACATTCGCAGATGTGCGGGCTACCAGCCTGACCTCGATGCCCTTGTCCGGGCCAGCACCCGTATCGTCATCGCGGCCGGAAAGGAGTCCGAGGGCCAGCTCACCGCTCGCGCGTCAGCAACACTGGCGAAACTCCTCGGCACCGAGTTGGCCGTCTTTCCCAGCCACCATGCCGGTTTCCTGGGTGGTGAGTTCGGTACGTACGGAGATCCGGAGGAGTTCGCGACGGCGCTTCATCAGGCGCTATCGATTCGCTGACCCCAAGGGAAGACCGACCCTCGATGACATCGGGACGGCGCCCCGCTGCGTCATCGATCATGGGTTTCCACGTACGGCAGCAGGCTGGACCCGTCGCCGATCGCGTCACCGGTGATGACCCCGAGTGTGCCGTCCTCATGCAAAACCACGGCCTGGACCGAGGCCAGGGAGCCGTGGCCAGACTTGCGCACGGCGGCCTGGACATCCAACTCGGTGAGCCGATGATGACGCAGCGAACTGTCCTGCATGGCGCCGTCGTAGTACAGCAGCACCGGGGGCGAGTCGAGGGCTCTGCGCAGCCAGTGCCACCGGGCGCGTGCGGTGGCGAACAACCACTGCAGAAAGACGAGCAGCACCAGGGCTACGAGAATCTGCACGAGGCCCACCTCGGACGCGGTCACCGCACGACCGAACGTTGAACCAACAGCGGCCGCGATGACGAAATCCAAGGTGGTCATCTTCGCGATCCTGCGCAGCCCCGTCCCACGCAGCATCAGCACCAAAGTCACATACCCACCGGCGCCGACCAGCAGCGTGTGCACGATGGGTGACCAACCAGTCCACAGATATGTCGCATCCATGAGGCCCTAGCCTGGCTCAGTCCGCTCGGTTGTCCGATCGGGCCCGGAGCGAGTCAGGTTATGACGAATGCCTTGACAACGATGTCATCCTTCGGTTGCATCAGGCGGAGCCGAGCACACGGAGGGGTGCGATGCCAGTCTCCAGCCCAGTCACCCGCTCGCGGCGAAGTCTCGCCGTGGGGCTACTGTCCGGCGCCGCAGCCCTTCCCTTGGTGCTACTTTCCGGGGCGCCACCGGGGACGGCCCACGCAGAGGAGCCCAGCGCGCAGCCCAGTTCGGCGCCCGACGCCGAGACTATGGCCGCCGGAGACTTCGCCAGCTCGTTCGAGGAATCCGATCCACAGCCCACCTGGGCCGACGAGGTTGAGACGAATCCGGACGGGTCCCCTCGGGCCGACGGCGTTCGTGGGCCCGACCCGGTGGGCCTCCCAGGAGACATCAGCGACCACATCACCGACGTCACCGCGAGCGCCGAAAACACCGAGGGCGGAGAGGTCGCGGCGAACGCCGTCGACGGCGATGTCAACTCCAAATGGCTCGCGTTCGAGGAGACCGGTTGGCTGCACATCGAGCTGGACGAACCCATCGAGGTCGTCCGGTACGCGCTGACCTCGGCCAACGACGCCGCCGAGCGGGACCCGCGCGAGTGGTCCCTGCAGGGCTCGACCGACGGTGAGACCTGGACGACGATCGACGCACGCACGGACCAGTCGTGGGAGCAGCGGTTCGAGACCCGCGAGTTCGAGGTCGAGGACCCCGGCACCTTCAACCATTACCGGCTGGACATCACGGCGAACCAGAGCGGGGATCTCCTTCAACTGGCGGAGTGGCAACTCTCCGATGGCTCGGACGCACCTCCACCGCTGCCGAACATGGCCAGCCATCCGGACGACGGCCCCAGCAGCACCTACGCCGCCGCCTCCAACGTCGGCTTCACCGGCCTCCGCGCGTTCGAGTACGCAGGCAAGGTCACCGGGGACGACGGCGGCTACTCCACGAACAAGGTGTTCGACGTCGACGTGCCGGTGGAGCCGGACACCGAATTGTCGTATCGCATCTTCCCGGCGTTCATCGAGGGGGACCTCACCTACCCGAGCACCGCCGCCGCGGTGGATCTGGCCTTCACCGACGGCACCTACCTGTCCGAGCTCGCGGCCACCGACCAGCACGGCTTCGAGCTCTCACCACGCGGCCAGGGTGAGTCGAAGTCGCTGTACACGAACCAGTGGAACCACAAGGAGTCCGTCATCGGCGAGGTTGCCGCCGGCAAGACGATCGACCGGATCCTCGTCGCCTATGACGCTCCCAACGGTCCCGCCGACTTCCGCGGCTGGGTTGACGACATCGCCGTCACCGCCGAGCCGGCCACTCCGGAGACCGACAGTGCCACCAACAGGGCCACCGACAGGGCCGCCGACGGGGCCATCGACAGGGCCACCGACTACGTGGACACCACGCGCGGCACCCATTCGAGCGGCACCTTCTCCCGCGGCAACACCATTCCCGCAACCGCGGTGCCGCACGGCTTCAACTTCTGGGCACCCGTGACCGACGCCGGGTCATTGACGTGGTTCTACAACTACCACTCGGACAACAACGAGCAGAACCGTCCGGAATTGCAAGCCCTGCAGCTCACGCACGAGACGAGCCCGTGGATGGGTGATCGGCAGACGTTCCAGGTGATGCCGTCGTCGGCATCGGACACCCCTGATCCGGACCGAGAAGCCAGAGCCCTGCCGTTCAGTCACGACAACGAGACCGCCAGCCCGCACTACTACGGCGTGACCTTCGACAACGGCATGAAGGCCGAGATCGCGCCCACCGATCACGCCGCGATGTTCCGGTTCAGCTTCCCCGGCGACGACGCCAACCTCATCTTCGACAACGTCAACAACGACGGCGGCCTCACGCTCGACACCGAGGCCGGGGAACTCACCGGCTACACCGACACCCGTAGCGGGCTGTCCAACGGCGCCACCCGGATGTACGTCTATGCCACCTTCGACCAACCCGTGGCCGACGGTGGCACCTTGCCCGCCGAGGATCGGGCCGACGTCGCCGGCTACTACCGATTCGACACCGACGAGGACCAACAGGTCACCATGCGGATCGCCACGTCGTTGATCAGCGTGGACCAGGCGCGGCGCAACCTCGACCTGGAGATCGCCGACGACGACGCCTTCGACGACGTGCGCGAGCGCGCCCACCAGCAATGGGAAGACAAACTCGGCATCCTCGAGGTCGAGGGAGCCTCGCCGGACCAACTCACGACGCTGTACTCCAATATGTACCGGCTGTTCCTCTACCCGAACTCGGGGCACGAGAACGTCGGCACCGCCGATGCGCCGGAGTACCAGCATGCGGTGCAGTCCACCGACGCGAGTGAGATCCCTCCGGGCACGACACCGACGCAGACCGGTGCCGAGATCGCCGACGGAAAGGTGTACGTCAACAACGGCTTCTGGGACACCTATCGCACCACCTGGGCGGGGTATTCGCTGTTCACCCCGGGCCAGGCCGGCGAGATGGTCGACGGCTTCGTGCAGCAGTACCGCGACGGCGGGTGGGTGTCCCGGTGGTCGTCGCCGGGATATGCCAACCTGATGACCGGCACCAGCTCCGACGTCGCCTTCGCCGACGCCTACGTCAAAGGCGTGGAGGGCATCGACGCGGAGGCGACCTATGCCGCGGCGACCAAGAATGCCTCCGTCGCGCCACCCGGCGACGACCCCAACGACACCCAGGTGGGACGCAAAGGCCTGCAGACCTCGCAGTTCCTCGGGTACACGCCCTCGGAGGTCTCCGAGGGGGTGTCGTGGGCACTGGAGGGCTACATCAATGACTTCGGGATCGCGAACATGGCCGAGACGCTCGCATCGGCGCCGGAGACGTCGGACGAGGACGCCGAGCGCTATCGCACCGAGCATGCCTACTACCTCAACCGTGCCCGGAACTACCCGAATATGTTCGACCCGTCGGTGGACTTCTTCCAGGGACGGGACAGCGAGGGGGCGTGGAAGTCCCCGCCGCAGGAGTACGACCCGCGGGTCTGGGGTCACGAGCACGACTACACCGAGACGAACGGGTGGAACTTCGCCTTCCACGTCCCACACGACGGCCAGGGCCTGGCCAACCTGTACGGCGGACGGGACGGGCTGGCAGCGAAGTTGGACGACTTCTTCGCCACCCCCGAGACCGGTGAGTTCCCCGGTTCCTACGGCAGCGTCATCCACGAGATCCGCGAGGCCCGTGACGTTCGCATGGGTCAGTGGGGATTCTCCAACCAGGTCTCTCACCACATCCCGTGGATGTACCTCTACGCCGGGCAGCCGTGGAAGACCCAGGAGATCGTGCGCGAGGTGCTCTCCCGGATGTATGTCGGATCGGAGATCGGCCAGGGCTATGCGGGAGACGAGGATAACGGAGAGACCTCGGCCTGGTACCTGTTCGCCGCTCTCGGGTTCTATCCCCTGCAGATGGGTAGCACCGACCTGGTCATCGGCTCGCCGCTGTTCACCAAGGCGACGCTCCAGTTGGAGAACGGTGAGGAACTGGTGATCAACGCCCCCGAGAACAGTGCGGAGAACGTCTACGTGCAGGACGTGCGCATCAACGGTGAGGCGTGGGACAAGACGTCCGTGCCCCACCAACTGCTCGCCGACGGCGCGACGGTCGACTTCGAGATGGGCTCCGAACCGTCGCAGTGGGGGACGGCTCCGGACGACGCCCCGACCTCGGTCACCACGGGATCGGAGCCACCGGAACCGCTGCGTGACCAGACCGGTGGAGCGGACGACACCGTGGAGTCCGGCACGGGCGATGCCACGTCGCTGTTCGACGACACCTCGGCAACGGAGTGGACGTTCGAGGGTGACTCGGCGTGGGTGGAGTACCGCTTCGACCGGCCACGTCGGCTGAGCGACTTCTACACCGTCACCTCCGGAACCGGTGAAGGAGACCCGTCCGCCTGGACGATCAAGGGATCGCTGGACGGTGAGCGATGGACCACGCTGGACCGGCGCGAGGCCGAGCAGTTCGCTTGGCGCTCGTACACGCGACCGTTCGCGATCGACTCACGTCACCGGTACAAGCACATCCGGCTCGAGGTCGATGCCGGCCAGGCGGAGCAGACCTCCATCGCCGAGATCGAGCTGTTCGGTTCCGGTTAGCGACCCGCCGGGATGCCGGGATGCGCCAGCGCTCATCCCGGCGGTTGACATCGGGGCTGGCGTGGATGACACTCAGCGCTATGACAACGTTGTCGTCCGGGCGGGGACGGGCCACCATGGTCGATGTGGCACGCCGGGCCAATGTGTCGATCAAGACCGTCTCGCGCGTCGTGAACGGCGAAGACGGTGTGCGTCCCGAGACAGCCGAAAGTGTGCAAGCCGCCATCCAGGACCTCGGGTTCCGTCGGAACGCAGGCGCGCGCCAACTGCGACGTGGCCCGACGGCCAGCATCGGGCTGGTCGTGGAGGATCTCGCCGATCCCTACTACTCCGCGCTCGCGGCCGCATGCGAACGCGTGGCACGCGAACGCGATCATGTGCTGATCACCGGCTCCGCGGAAGGCTCGCCGGCCAGGGAGGAGTCAGTGGTGGACGTGCTGCTCTCCCGGCAGGTGGATGGCTTGCTCATCGTGCCGGCCGGCGCTGAGTGTCCGTGGCTCACCCCCGAGATCGCCACGCGGACACCTGCGGTGTTCATCGACCGTCCGGTACGTGACGTGGCGGCCGATCTGGTGGTGACGGACAACGAAGGCGGCATCGCCTCGGCGGTGGACCATCTCGCGCAGTCGGGACATCGCCGCATCGGGTTCCTCGGGGACGACGAGACGTTGTGGACGGCTCAGCAGCGCCGTCGGGGGTTCATGACCGCCACGGCCAGCATGGATGCCAGTTGCCAGCAGCACATCGCGATGGGCCCCCATGACGTGGGCCGCCTCACCTCGGTGCTGCGAAGGTGGCTGCACGAGCACCAGCCCATCTCCGCCCTCGTGACCGGCAACAACCGTGTGACCGTGGCCACCCTTCGCGCACTGCGCGAACTCGCTGACGCCAGATTCCACGTACAGGTCATGGGCTTCGACGATTTCGAGTTGGCCGACGTCGTCGACCCACCCGTCAGTGTGGTGGCACAGGATCCGGCCCAGATCGGTGCAGCCGCAGCGGAACTGTTGTTCGCCCGGCTCTCCGGTGATCGATCTGCTCCCCGAACAGTCACCATGCCGACGCGACTGGTGACCCGTGACCAACGCACCGCCAGTCGCGGTGCTGGCTCCGAGCCACCGCCGTGA
>Ga0209487_1000990_pt1 | contig 24616 bp, 29 predicted proteins | sample Poulit2012_FD_187524 | JGI IMG/M metagenome (GOLD analysis project Ga0209487, IMG submission 187524) | Agricultural soil microbial communities from Georgia to study Nitrogen management - Poultry litter 2012 (SPAdes) (version 2) | ecosystem: Environmental > Terrestrial > Soil > Agricultural land...
ATCTTTCTGAGAAGTATGGAAAAGATGTTTTTAAACAATTGAAGGTGGAAGAGGATCCAAAAGATCCTTTCACAACAAGTTTTCAAAAAGATTTTCTAGATGATTATCGAAAAAAATAGGGGTATGCCCATTCCTAAGAGCATTCCCCTAATTTATTGGTTCTTTGTCAAATAACGTTGGTGAAGAATTTTAAGTCGATGAATATTTAATTAAGTGGAATGATAACAATCAAAGCTTGCGCTCTTATTTCGCTGACTTGCACTACAGTCGACAGGCTTTCCGCGGGAGTCCGTCTACTTCCGTTCCAGTCAGCTTAAAGAGTGGTAATTTCATTATTGCACACACTTCAATGTCTGTTTAAGCAGCGTTGGGGTGTGTTTCTTTATGTCCTGTATTGCATGTGGCTTCTACAGGTTTTAGCCTGAAATGAAGCATGATTCGATTCTTAACATTCATGAAGTTTCTGTAGCCATATGCGACTCTATGAAGTACTTTTATCTTGTTGTTGATCCCTTCAATCCGTCCATTATTATATGGGTAAATCAAACTGTTTTTAATGTATGGAAGGTGTTTTCGTAACGTCTTTAAACTCGTTTTCATGTAGCTTGATCTTAACTTAGTGCTACGTCTTTGTAATATGCTCTCTAATGCGCTGTAATCGCGATTCGTCATTGACTGCAAAAGTTTTTTATACCACAATTCTTACAACATATCGGTTCGTAGGTCAACTTTCTGGTAACATATTAAAAAGTTTTTCCTTTTCGTATCCCTTCTTTTACACAATTCTCTGCAAAGATAATATTTGCGTCTTGAATATCGAGTAGATTTCTTATATCATTAGAACCGGAGTATGGTTTTCATCGACTTATATTCTACAGGGAAACTCACTTGTTTTCTATTTTAAAATAAGAAAGACGTTAGTGAATTTCCATCACCAACGTCATATATTGTACAACCATTTTATTTATTTCATCACTTTTTTCACAAGCTTCTGAGCAATTTTACCTCCCGGATAACGAAGGGGAATATCAAACTTCGTCGTTTGTTTTAAAATACTCTTTTTATGTGTAAATGTATTGAAACCGTGGATACCATGATAAGATCCCATTCCACTGCTCCCGACACCGCCAAACGGTAAATGGGGGTTGGCCAAGTGATAAAGGGTGTCATTCATCGAACCGCCACCAAAGGAAACGGTTCGAATAACTTCCTCTTGCATGGCAGTTGATTTTCCGAAGAAATAAAGGGCCAATGGCTTTTCTTCCGTTTTGATCGCTGATAAAGCTTCATTTATATCTCTAAATGTCAATATAGGAAGAAGGGGACCAAAAATCTCGGTCTTCATAATCGGATCTTCCCAGGAAAGGTCATCGATAATGGTTGGTTCAATGCATAACTTATCTTCATTTGTCTGACCGCCATGTAGGATCTTTCCTTCACTTAATAAACTTTCTAGACGGTTAAAATGGGCTTGATTAATAATCCGTACATAATCCTCATTTTCGAGAGGGGTTTTTCCATAAAATCGTTTAATCTGTTTTTTCATTTCCATGATTAGCTTTTTCTTTAGCTTTTCATGAACATATACGTAATCGGGAGCAACACAAGTTTGCCCTGCATTTGTAAACTTACCCCAAACAATTCTTTTTGCCGCAAGTTTTAAATCAGCATCTTTGTTGACAATGGCCGGACTTTTTCCTCCGAGTTCTAATGTTACAGGTGTGAGATGTTTACTTGCTGCTTCCATTACAATTTTCCCGACGGGGATACTACCTGTGAAAAAGATATAGTCAAATCGTTGACTTAATAAATTTTGACTCACTTCTTTTGCCCCTTCAACGACCGTTATATAGGAACGATCAAAAGTAGAGTGGAACATTTCCGCTAATAAAGCTGAAGTGGATTGCGCAAATTCAGAAGGCTTCATGACGACACAATTACCTGCTGCTATAGCGGCAACAACGGGACCGATTGCCAGTTGTAATGGATAATTCCATGGAGCAATGACAAGTGCTACACCATAGGGATCCTGATAAATATAACTATTTGTTCCCATGTGCGTCATTGGTGTCTCTACTTTTTCAACTTCCATCCACTTTTTTAGGTTTTTAAGAGCTACATCAATCTCGACGAGTAGGAAACCAAGTTCGGTTGTATAGGATTCATGTTCTGATTTATTTAAGTCTTCTTTTAACGCCTGATAAATTTCTTGCTCATTATCTTGCAACATCTTTTTTAGTTTTTCTAAGTTCTTTCTACGAAAAGATTCATGAAGCGTTTCACCATTTTGAAAAAAATGACGTTGCTTTGTTATGATTTGCTGAATAGCTTTCATTCTTATCGCTCCTCAATCAATTTTATAACAGCGTATTAATACATGATACAGATAAAGTTACTTGATCTCAAACTGGGAAAAATCCTTGGCTACAACAGTCTCCGGGAAGATCCTGATGGCTTCATTTCGTAGTTCACGCTCATCTTCCCCTTGATAACGGGAGGAGATATGGGTTAAGATTAATTTTTTTACCTGACTTTTTTTAGCCAATAATGCGGCTTCCACTGTTGTCGAATGATGATATTTTCGAGCTAACGCTTGTCTGTCATGACTAAATGTTGCTTCATGAACGAGTAGATCTGCCTGTTTAACAAACTGTTCATTTTGCTCTGTATGGCGCGTATCTCCTAAAATGCAAATGATCCTTCCCGGTTTTGGAGGGCCGACAAACTCATGCGGATCAAGAATTGTACCATCATCTAAACGTGTTGTCGTCTTGTTTTTAATCTTTTGATAGATCGGTCCCGGTTGGATACCTCGTTTGATTAACTTTTCGACAAGTAGTTCCCCAGGTTTGTCTTTCTCCGTGATCCGAAACCCATAACTCGGGATACCGTGGTCCAATTGTTTGCATGTTACCGTAAATAATTCATTATCCATGACGATTCCTTCTGTAAATTCGATGAGATGTAAATTATACGTTAACTTCGTATGACTTACTTCTAGAGCGGTTTCAATATACCTCTTTATACCTTTAGGACCATAGACGGTGAGATCTTCATCTCCACCTTGGAAAGACCGACTACTTAGCAATCCTGGTAGTCCAAAGATATGGTCACCATGAAGGTGCGTAATAAAAATTTTATTAATCTTTCTCGGTTTAATCGATGTATTTAAGATTTGATGTTGCGTAGCTTCTCCACAATCAAATAGCCAAACACGATTTAGATCTTGCAATAAAGTCAAAGCAATCGCTGAAACATTCCGTTCTTTAGATGGCATTCCAGCACCTGTTCCAAGGAATATTAATTCCATAACGCTACCTCCAAACAAATAATAATACGGTGTTACACTTATTCGAAACCGAAAATTCTCTGCCGCTCGTAAACCGCTCGATTTGGCATATCGGTCATGATTGCCGCGCACTGCAATTTAAAACAGCTAAGAATATGAGCCCGCTTATTCACAGTATACACGCGAATAGGGATATTCGCTCGTCGCGATTGTCTCATAAGCCGTGGCTTTAACAGACGATAATGAATATGTAGGGCATGAATATCGTGGTCTTTCGCAAAATTGATCAGCTGCCGATCTTTTTTCGATGTGATAAAAGCAATTTGAATACCAGCTAATACTTTCATGTACATGACACTGTCTATATTAAACGTAGATAAAATAGTGCGCTCTAGCAAATCATAATGCGTTATCATGTCATACACAATGTGTTCAAGCTGATGGTCTTTTGCTTTTGCGTTTTTTAATTCCAAATTTAACGTAAGGGGTAACGGCTTGATCCATTGTAAAAACTCTTCCAAGCTAATAATCCGTTCCCCTGCAAACTGTTCTGAAAACCAACTTCCCGCATCCAATTGATGTAGTTGCTGTAACGTGTAATCCTGAACCGTTCCAATCCCATCTGTTGTACGTTTAACATGCTTGTCATGAATGAGAACGGGAATCAAATCCTTCGTTAAATGGATATCTGTTTCAATACCCTCGGCGCCTAACTCATAGGCGAGTTGAAAAGCAGCCATTGTGTTTTCAGGGGCGAGCTGACTCGCGCCACGATGAGCAAAAATTTTAATTGACAACCCATTCACCTCTTTAATGAACTACTTTTCATAATACCATATATTACTTCGTTTTCTTCCCTAAAAGGATATTTATGTGGATGAATGTCATCATGATCATAATCGGCTATGCAGGTAAAGCTATGAATAAGGGGTATGAAATTCATTAATGTGACAATCGTTTTAATAAAATGTAGAATAGGATTGTAGTGAATGAGTCGTCACTCATCTCTACTTATGAACAGGAGGATACTATTGAAGACACTCAATCAAACCATCCATCAACTCACATTACCGACTCCTTTTGCGGTTGGCGATGTTCATGTTTATCTCATAAAAGGGGATATACTATCACTTGTAGATGCAGGGGTAAAGACAAAAGAAGCCTGGGAATCACTGCAACATCAACTCAAGCAAGTGGGATATCGTCCCGAAGATATTGAACAACTTATCTTAACACACCATCATCCAGACCATATTGGATTGATTGAGGAATTTCCACGTCTACATCATATTTCAGCACATAAACATGTTGATGTATGGTTACAAAGGGACGAGGCATACCTTCAGAAATATGAACACTTCTTTAGAGATTTTTACGCTTTAACTGGTGTACCAAGTCGTTTTGACTATCTATTTGAAAACATGCGTAAACCATTACGTTATAGTGGCCAGGGCGTTGTCACAAATCCACTTCGTGAAGGGGATTTGATTCCAGGTCATGAGCAATGGCAAGTGATCAATACGAAAGGCCATGCCCAAACCCATGTATCATTGTTTAACGAACATGATGGGCGCCTTATCGGTGGCGACCATTTATTAGCGAATACGTCACCAAATCCATTGTTAGAAGCACCTTATGGAAATCAAGTTGACCGGGAAAAGCCACTATTACAATACCGGGCTAATTTGCGGAAATGTTTAGCATGAGATATTCATACGGTTTATCCAGGTCATGGAGCACTCATTACAGATCCTGAAGAACTGATTCAAAAACGATTAAATCGACAAGAATACCATGCCAATAAAGTATACCAACTTTTAGTAGATAAACCAATGACACCTTTTGAAGTCTGTCAGCACTTATTTCCTAAACATTATAAAAAACAGCTTGAATTAACGATGTCGGAAACGATTGGGCAACTGGACTTATTAGAAGAGCAAGGTAGAATCAGTCATAAAATAGAACATGAATTACTCGTGTATCATGTCCGATAAATCTGTAAAGCTTCATCAGGCATGTTGTTCTTTTTAGATACCATCTGATGCCTATTTTACCACTATCTAACAATCATCATGGAACAGATCTTATGTTAAAATAGATGGAGAAACGATTGAAAGTAGAGGGATGCGCAATGAATAAATATCAGGAAAGAACCATTCATACGGACTATATCTATCAAGGAAAAATCATTCAAGTACAAGTGGATGAAGTCATCTTACCAAATGGAGAACATTCAGAACGCGAACTCGTTAAACATCCTGGTGCAGTTGCTGTTATCGCGATTACGAAAGATGATAAAATCGTGTTTGTTGAACAATATCGTAAACCATTGGAGCGATCATTAATTGAAATACCAGCAGGTAAAATAGAGGTAGACGAGCGGCCAGAGGTGACAGCTATTCGTGAATTAGAGGAAGAGACAGGGTATACGACAAATAAGTTGACACATATTACTTCTTTTTTCACATCACCAGGGTTTGCGGACGAATTGGTTCATATTTATCTAACCGACCAACTCGAAAAACTGGATGTACCTGTAAAAGGGGACGATGATGAATTTATTGAAATAATGGAATTGTCCTTATCCGAAGCACAAAAGTATGTAGAAGATAAACATATTCAGGATGCCAAGACGAATTATGCGATCCTCTATCTACAAACATTGGAGATGACGTAATGGGCTTACACTCTTATTTTGCTGACATGCACATTCACATCGGGCGTGACATTTATGATCAACCGGTCAAAATAACTGGATCAAAAAAATTAACATTAACGAATATTCTCATTGAAGCGAGCCGACGTAAGGGCATTCATTTAATTGGTGTTATTGATTGTCAATCACCAGCCGTTCAAGAAGAGATCCACCAACTTATTCATCAGGGACAGGCTAAAGAACTAGCGGATGGTGGAATACGCTTTGAACAAGTTACGTTGTTATTGGGTGCTGAGATCGAAGTAAATGATGAACATTGCCAAGGCCCCATGCATGTATTATGCTATTTTCCAAGTTTAAAGACGATCGAAGCCTTTACGGAATGGTTAACCTTCAGAATGAAAAATGTGACACTAAGCACCCAACGGTATTATGGATCGGTTAAAGACTTGCAATATAAAGTAAAAGAATTAGGGGGGATCTTTATTCTCGCCCACGTATTTACTCCCTTCAAAAGTCTCTATGGTAAGGGTGTTCATCAGTCGTTAACAGAAGTGCTAGACCCCGATCTAATTGATGGAGTCGAACTTGGCTTAAGTTCCGATACGATGATGGCCGACCAAATTCCGGAATTACATGATTATCAATTTGTATCGAATTCGGATGCCCACTCATTAGCTAAAATTGCTCGGGAGTACCAAGAAATACAAATGGAAGAGCCCACTTTCGAAGATTTTTACTGGGCTTTACATGAAGTAAAGGGACGAAAAATAACGAAGAACTATGGCATGAATCCACAGTTAGGTAAATATCATACAACGGTCTGTGACAGCTGTTTAGAACAGCATGCTGCCGGTACAAAACAGTGTTCACATTGTGGTTCAAGTAAAGTAATTAAAGGCGTATCTGATCGAATCTTGGAGTTGGCAGAACCAAGTGAGACGCAACCAGAACGACCACCTTATATCAACCAAGTTCCTTTAGAATATCTACCAAAACTGGGTCCTAAAACATATGAAAAACTACTGGATCATTTCGATACGGAGATGAATATTATTCATCATGTTCAATTAGCAGACCTCCAAGCAATTGTTTCCGATAAACTCGCGCAACTCATTATTCAAATGCGTGAAGGGAAAATGGAAATTAGCGCCGGTGGTGGGGGTAAATATGGGCATATAAAATCTAGTTAAATAAAATAAAAAGATATAAAAGATCAATATGGTATTTTTTAATGGACCACTTCATAGAGTTCTAAGAGATGATAAAGTACATTTATCGATCACTAGAATGGAGGGTTCTTTTTTATGAATACGAACAGGGCACTTATCGTAAACCATATCCAGGAAAATAAAACAATCTATGTGTTCATGATCATTTTATTCTTAACGGGTGTTAGCTTCGGAGCCATTATCGTAAATAGTATGAACTTTGTACAGAAACAAGATTTGTTTTTCTACTTAGAACGTTATTTTGGACAAATTGTCCAGGATCAACAAATTGCGAGTAGTGTCATCTTTAAAAATAGCCTCTTTTACCATATAAAGTACTTACTGCTTTTATTCGTATTAGGATTATCGGTGATTGGCTTACCTGTCATCTGGATATTATTGTTTGTAAAAGGCCTAGTCGTCGGTTTTTCCGTTGGTTTTATAGTGAATCAGCTCGGTTTCAACGGTCTAATTTTAGCATCCCTATCCATTGCACCACAAAACCTCATTATTATACCGATTTATATCATAGCGAGTAGTTTATCGATGATCTTTTCATTAATATTACTTGGAAAGTTATTTACAAGACGGATATCCCAACCCGTGCTCCACCCATTACGGAAATATATTTTCCTGTACGCATTACTCATTGGCGCCTCACTACTTGCTGCAAGTCTTGAAGCTTTTGTTGCAAATGAAGCGATGCAAGCGTTTATTAAAACATTTCACAAATAAGGAAGATGGTACGTTTTCACGTTCATGCATTTTAAAATAGCGAGTATACTTTGACACTCGATTCATGTGTGCATATAATAAAGGAGGGATAAGAGGGAGGTTTTTGCCATGGAACAACGTATTGATCGAATTAAAAAACAACTGCATTCCAAAAGCTATAAGTTAACTCCACAAAGAGAAGCAACGCTAAGGGTCTTGCTAGAACAAAATGAAGAGCATTTGAGTGCAGAGGAAGTGTTCTTACTCGTTAAAGACAAAGCACCTGAAATTGGATTAGCAACGGTGTATCGGACATTAGAATTATTATCGGAATTAAAGGTGATTGATAAAATAAACTTTGGTGACGGTGTATCACGATATGATATCCGAAGAGAGGGAGCAGAACATTTTCACCATCATTTAGTTTGTATTGAATGCGGTTCTGTTGAACAAATTGTCGATGACTTACTAGGGCCAGTCGAGGAAATTGTTGAAAAAGATTGGGAGTTCAAAGTGATTGACCATCGCCTAACTTTCCATGGCATCTGTAAAAAGTGTCAATAATAGACAGATACAAGTAAGCGAAAAGAAATATCGAATGCATGTATTAGCCAGATTATTAGTTATTTATGTTCTGCTAACCCAAAATAGACGAAGTGATTTATAAAAAAAGAGAAAGAAAGCTTATATATATGTATAATTGCCTTCATTTTTGGCATATCTTTTAATAGGACAGATGTTTGATAAGGAGATATGTCAGATGAAACAACTTGTTTGGGATACAAGTAAGGTATTCATTATCTTTATTAGCTGCACCTTTTTATTTTATTTTAGTTTACGTATCATCCATGCCGAATATGAACAAATGCATAAATATGACTCACCTGAAGGACCGGCAATTAAAGTGTTTAATGAGGAGGAGCATGCCATTGAACGGTTGTATTTATTTTTTCGACTAGGAGAGTAACCAAATGCTCACAGATGCCTATCATGATTTTTTTCATTACTTACAAATTGAAAGAGGTCTCGCTGAAAACACGTTGACATCATATCAACGCGACTTACAGCAGTACCATACATACATCGATAAAGTTGCACAAAAAAAATCATGGGAAACGATTCGTAGAGAGGATATTATTGGTTTTTTACATATGTTAAAAGACGATGGGAAATCGGCAGCAACGATTGCGCGAGCGATTTCCTCGATACGTTTATTTCATCAATTCCTAATTCGAGAGCAACAGGTAGATCACGATCCAAGTTTACATATTGAAACGCCCCAAGAAGGTAGGAAATTACCAGATATTTTATCACCAAAAGATATTGGAAGATTATTGGATTTCACGACAAACACACCACTTGAGATTCGTAATAAAGCGATGCTGGAATTACTTTATGCGACAGGTTTACGGGTAACAGAACTCATTACCCTTCAGGTTAGTGACCTCCATTTAATGATGGGGTTTGTGAACTGCTTAGGAAAAGGTTCAAAAGAAAGAATTGTTCCACTTGGAGAAGTAGCAACAGAGGCGGTAGAGCTCTATTTAGCGGAAGCACGACAAACGTTGATCAAACAAAACAAGGCAGAGAACCATTTATTTGTAAATCAACATGGTCGTCCACTAACAAGGCAAGGCCTATGGAAAATACTATCAACACGTGCCATGACTGTCGGAATTAAAAAGAAGGTGACCCCTCATACATTGCGGCATTCTTTCGCGACCCATTTATTGGAGAATGGTGCAGACTTGAGGTCTGTTCAAGAAATGTTAGGTCATGCTGATATTTCAACAACACAAATCTATACACATATTACCCGATCAAGGCTGAAGAAGGTATATCAAACCTATCATCCAAGAGCATAAAGTATGACGAATGCATTTGCTGAAACGGGCTATATTCTATCAGAGGAGGGGTATTATGATAAATTTTAAACGCATATTTGTAGTCGTACTAGATTCTGTTGGAATTGGGGCAGCTCCCGATGCTGCGGAATATAATGATCAAGGTGCCCATACATTGGGACATATTGCGAATCATCTGGATGGACTAGAGCTCCCACATCTGGGGAAACTTGGTTTGAGTAATATTGAGGAAATCAAAGGGGTTGAGAAGTCCGTCACTCCACAAGCTTATTACACTAAAATGGAAGAAGCATCTGTTGGAAAAGATACGATGACAGGACATTGGGAAATAATGGGCCTGAATATTAAACAACCTTTTCAAACCTTCCCTGACGGATTTCCCGATGAGCTTCTAGATGGGCTTGTTGAAAAATGGGGTCGGACTGTGATTGGTAATAAAGCGGCCTCAGGCACAGCGATTCTCGATGAGTTAGGTGCTGAACATATGGAAACAGGCAAGTTAATTGTTTATACATCAGCCGATTCGGTTCTCCAAATTGCGGCACATGAAGAGATTATTCCTGTGGAAGAATTATATCATATCTGTGAAATTGCTCGCAAAGAAACCCTGGAAGGAAAATACAAATTAGGCCGTATCATTGCGCGTCCGTTTGTAGGATCACCAGGAAGTTTTGAACGGACAGCAAATCGACATGACTATGCCTTAAAACCCTTTTCTCGAACGGTCATGGATGAATTAAAAGATGCGCATTTTGATGTTATCGCATTAGGTAAAATAGCCGATATTTTTGATAATGAAGGAATTACAAAGTCGATCCGAACGATTGATAATGACGATGGAATGGTGAAGTTAATCGAATCGTTTGATGACGATTTCACGGGAATTACCTTCCTAAACCTTGTGGACTTTGATGCAAAATATGGACATCGAAGAGATCCGGAAGGGTATGGACGAGCATTAGAAGCGTTTGATAAATCCTTACCAAACGTGTTGGAAAAATTGGCTGATGACGATTTAATGATCATTACTGCGGATCATGGTAATGATCCAACACATCATGGGACAGACCATACACGTGAATATGTTCCATTACTTGTTCATCATAAGCAGATCAGAAAAGGCAAGGAACTACCGATTCGTCAAACATTTGCTGATATTGGCGCAACAATAGCAGATAACTTTAACATTACGATGCCTGAGAATGGCAAGAGCTTTTTAAATGATATCAAGGAAAGGTGATTTTTCATGAATCCCATACATATTCAAGAAGCAACAACCTATATCCGTACGAAAACAGCTATCGCTCCAATGGTTGGTTTAATATTAGGTTCAGGGCTCGGACAATTAGCAGATGAGATCGAAGACAAAGCCGTTATCCCCTATCAAGATATTCCCCATTTCCCGCAATCAACAGTTGCTGGGCATAAGGGACAACTTGTTCTGGGAACATTAAAAGGAAAACCTGTGATCGCGATGCAAGGGCGGTTTCATTATTATGAAGGCTATACGATGGAGCAGGTTACTTTTCCTGTACTCGTCATGAAGCAGTTAGGCATTGATACCATAATTGTTACCAATGCTGCTGGTGGGATCAACAAGGACTTCACGCCAGGTCAACTTATGATTATTACGGATCATATTAACAATATGGGAACGAACCCATTGCTTGGTCCGAACAATGATGAGATCGGTGTTCGGTTTCCCGATATGAGTCAAGTCTATGATAAGCAACATATTGAACATGCGGAAACGTGCGCTTTAGCATTAGGTATCGATGTGCAAAAAGGGGTATATGTCGGAAATAGCGGCCCTGTTTATGAGACACCTGCCGAAGTTAATATGTTGCGCATTCTTGGCGGCGATGCTGTTGGAATGTCGACCGTTCCAGAAGTGACCGTGGCAGGTCATGCTGGGATTCGTGTCTTAGGTATATCTTGCATTTCCAATTTGGCTGCTGGAATGCTTGATCAACCTTTATCACATGAAGAAGTTATCGAAACGACGGAGCAAGTAAAGGATGACTTTCTACAGTTTATCAAAAAGATCATTCATACATTACCAAAATAAATCGGAAAAAGGTGATAGATCTATGAGAATGTATGACATTATTGAAAAGAAACGCGATGGTAAAATACTGAATGATGAGGAAATAAACTTCTTTATCGAAGAGTATACAAAAGATAATATTCCTGACTATCAAGCAAGTGCTTTATTAATGGTTATTTATTTTCAAGATATGAATGATCGTGAACGCGCAACCTTAACAGAAGCAATGGTTCGTTCCGGAGATCAAATAGATCTGTCCGCGATCGATGGGATTAAAGTCGATAAACATTCTACTGGTGGAGTAGGTGATACAACAACTTTAATACTCGCCCCCTTAGTGGCTTCATTAGATGTCCCAGTTCCTAAAATGAGTGGTCGAGGTCTTGGTCATACAGGTGGAACCATTGATAAATTAGAAGCGGTTCCAGGATTTCATGTGGAGATTACGAATGATGAGTTTATTGAACTCGTGAATAAAAACAAACTCGCGGTCATTGGTCAGTCCGGGAACTTAACCCCAGCTGATCAAAAGATCTATAGTCTAAGAGATGTTACGGCAACGGTAAACTCGATTCCTTTAATTGCGAGTTCCATTATGAGTAAGAAAATAGCCTCGGGAGCAGATGCCATCGTTTTAGATGTTAAAACGGGAACAGGGGCTTTCATGAAGAATTTTGAGGATGCTCAAAGTCTAGCGCATGCCATGGTCACGATCGGTAATCATGTGGGCAGAAGAACGATGGCCGTTATATCCGATATGAGTCAGCCACTTGGAAATGCCATTGGGAATGCATTAGAAGTAAAAGAAGCGATCGAAACGTTACAAGGAAAAGGCCCCGCTGACTTAACAGAATTATGCCTAACACTAGGCAGTCAAATGGTTGTCTTAGCGAATAAAGCGGAAAGTATTGAAGATGCTAGAAAACAATTACAAGCGAATATGTACAATGGGAAAGCTTTTCAGAAATTTAAAGACTTTCTACAAGCACAGGGTGGGGACCCGAACGTTGCGGATCAGCCAGATTTACTTCCACAAGCACGATATAAGATTGATGTAAAAGCAAAAAGAACGGGATACATTTCAAACATAAGCGCTGACGAAGTCGGTGTCGCCGCACTTATGTTAGGAGCTGGCAGAGTGACGAAAGAATCCGTAATCGATCTTGCGGTAGGGGTTGTTTTACATAAGAAAATTGGTGCTGAGATTCATGAAGGCGAAACACTATTGACGATTCATGCAAATACAAGGGAGATCGATGAGATCAAGAATAAGTTGTCTGATAGCATTGAGATTTCAACAGAAGCGACACAGCCTGCCACATTAATACATGATACCATTACAAAATAAAGCTTCTCCCATTAAGATAACCTTTTTGCTGTCAAGTAGACAGTAGGAAGGTTATTTGTTGTTTGATTGCTGAAAAAATCCCTTGTTTAAAAAACCATACTTCTTCCCTAACTAGAATCGTAGATACAACGTTAGAATCCCCTCGTAAATCCAGGTTATTACGTGATTTAACTCCAATAAAAAAATGTTATGTAGGTTATATAAATAAAGGAAGATGGGAATACTAAGTCTATCTTGATTGTTGGAGGTCATACATATTATGAAAAATTCTATTTTAATAGGTACAGTAATAACAGCTGTTCTTTTCAGCTCCGTCCTACCTGTCCAAGCAAAAGAAACAAGTTCAGAGGCTGATTCTAGTTCATTTCAGCTAACAGAAGATGTCAAATCAGCTATTTTAATCGAACGTGATACAGGGGAAATATTATTTGATGAAAATTCAGATAAAAAATTACCGCCTGCCAGTATGACAAAGGTCATGACATTGCTATTAATCATGGAGGCATTGGATACAGGGGATTTGCAACTGGATGAATACGTTACCGTGAGTGAACGTGCATCTTCAATGGGGGGCTCCCAAGTATTCCTCGGGGCAGGGGAGGAAATGACGGTTAATGATTTATTAAAAGGCATTGCCATTGCATCTGGTAATGATGCGAGTGTTGCGTTGGCCGAAAGAATCGCAGGTAGTGAAGAAGAATTTGTTAAAAAAATGAACGAAAAGGTGAAAGAATTAGCGCTAGAAAATACGCATTTCGAGAATTCATCCGGATTACCCGCAGATAATCATTATAGTACGTCCCACGACATGGCGATCATTGCTAAAGAGCTATTAAAATATGAATCAATTACCGACTATACATCTGTTTATGATGATTATTTACGAAAAGGAGAAGATAATGAGTTCTGGCTTGTGAATACGAATAAACTGGTGAAGTTTTATCCTGGTGTTGATGGTTTAAAAACAGGGTTTACAAATGAAGCAATGTACTGTTTAACAGCTACAGCAAAAAAGAATGATATGAGAGTGATTACGGTGGTGATGGGAGCAGAAACACCGAAAGAACGTAATGCTACCGTTTCTCAGCTGCTTGATTATGCATTCAATCACTTTGATACAGAAAAACTGTATGAAAAAGCTGAACACGTTACAAGCTTAGAACTTTTAAAGGCAGAGGATAAAGAGATCAATGTCGTTACATCTGAATCGATTAGTATGATTCATAAAAAGGGAGATGAAGCAGTTACACATACGACAACGATAAAACTGGAAGAGGATCTCCAATTGCCATTGAAAAAAGGGGATCAAGTTGGGCTGTTAACGGTGAAAGATGAAAATAAAGTCATCTTAACATCCCCACTCATTATTGATGCAGATGCGAATCAAGCATCCTATCTAACTTTAGTAAAAAAAGTAGCGCAAAACTTGGTGAAATCACCAAGTTTTTAACTAATTTTAACGAAGTACTTCTTCTTTTGACATAAAGAAGGAACTTCTCCTTTCACTAGAGAAAAAGAGTAGGGAGAAATCTAGGTTGAGGAGGGAAAATAGTGGGATTAAAAACAATGTTTGATGTTAAAGAAGATGTATTAATTGTGAGACTTGCTGGTGAGTTGGATCATCACGAAGCCGAACTATTACGCAATGAATGGAAGAATCGCATGTATAAAAGCTCGATTAAACATGTTATATTAAACTTAAGTGCTGTCACTTTTATGGATAGCTCTGGTTTAGGGGTTATTTTAGGAAGGTATAAAGAAGTGTTGCAAATTGGAGGAGAAATGGTTGTCTGCTCATTAACACCTCCTGTTGAACGATTATTTGATATGTCGGGCCTATTCAAAATTGTTCGCATGGAAAAAGATGAAGAATATGCATTATTAACGCTGGGGGTGGCATCATGAAAAATGAAATGTCTGTATCATTTTCAAGTTTAAGTGTTAATGAATCTTTTGCAAGGGTTGCCGTTGGTTCATTTATCGCGCAATTAGATCCGACGATGGATGAACTAACGGAAATTAAAACAGTTGTCTCGGAAGCCGTTACCAATTCAATTATCCATGGGTATCATAATGATCCAAATCAACAAATCACGATCACGTGTATCATTCAAGATGAAGCAATCGATTTAACAATTAAAGATGATGGTGTGGGAATCGGAAATATAGAGGAAGCAAGACAGCCACTCTATACATCAAAACCTGAATTGGAAAGGTCAGGAATGGGTTTTACGATTATTGAGAATTTCATGGATTCAGTTGATATCACCTCTGTTATAGACAAAGGAACAACTGTCAAGATGACAAAACAATTAACAAAAAGTAAAACGGTAAGTAAATAGTTATGTCTAGGGAACTAGATGTAAAGACAAGCAAACGCCAGGAAATCTTGACAAATGCAGAGGCAAAAGACTTAATTAATCGGAGCCAAACGGGAGATAAGCAAGCGAGAGATCTATTAGTTGAGAGAAATGTACGCCTTGTCTGGTCTGTTGTTCAACGATTTCTAAATCGGGGCTATGATCCGGATGATTTATTTCAAATTGGCAGCATCGGGTTAATTAAATCGATTGATAAGTTTGATTTATCCTATGATGTTCGATTCTCAACTTATGCCGTACCGATGATTATTGGCGAGATCCAACGATTTATTCGCGACGACGGGAGTATTAAAGTAAGCCGTTCCCTAAAAGAAACAGCCAATAAAATTCGTAGAAAAAGAGACGAGTTAACAAAGGAATTAAATCGTTCGCCAACTGTATTAGAAATTTCAAAGGCGCTCGATATATCGCCAGAGGAAGCTGTCCATGCTTTGGAAGCAGCAAAATCTCCTCAATCCATTCATCAAACCGTATTTGAAAATGATGGTGATCCCATCACATTATTGGATCAAATCGCCGATGAGGATTCAGATTGGTTTGATAAATTGACCCTCGAGGAGGCGATTCGAAATTTAAGTGAAAGAGAACGATTAATTGTTTATTTACGGTATTATAAAGATCAAACACAATCTATTGTGGCGGACCGACTTGGCATATCGCAAGTGCAAGTATCCCGGCTCGAAAAGAAGATTCTCGAGGATATGAAATATCATATGAATGCATAAAACCATTACAAATGTGATGGTTTTTTTCTTTTCCACTCATAAAACAAGCCATACTGTGACAAACTACCTTATATTGAATTGGATAAAGGGTGATCAAATCGTGAAAAAAGTCGTTTATATCCGCCTCATGAAAAACATTAAAGTCCCTCATAGAGGATCGATTAAATTAAAAGATATTGCCTTACTATCCTCATTAACCAATCAGCTAGAGGATTTAAAAGATACCCCTATTTATACGATGACAAAACAAGATCAACAGATTGCTGTGATTGATCGTTTTTTAATTATTGATCAACTGATTCAACGATACGATGATTTGGAATATCAATTCATCGGTCCCCAAGAAACCATCGTTCGGTTGGATAAAATCAAACAGAAGCCTTCTGTTTGGATTGTTTCTTTTGTTTGGTTCCTTCTATTTATCGGAACGGCTATGACGATTATGAATTTTCACTATGACGTCAGTATGCAAGAAGTTCAGCAAAAGTTACATTACTTATTTACTGGTGAAGAGAATGAGTTCCCCTTATGGATTCAAATCCCTTATTCGATTGGCCTCGGTTTAGGGATGTTGCTCTTTTTTAATCGTTGGTTTAAGAAGAAGTTTAATGAGGAACCAAGTCCCCTTGAAGTCGAGTTGTTTAACTATCAACAGGATCTTGATCAGTATGTAAGTTATTATGAGAATGAAGTTTATGATAAAGATCATTCTGATTAAACTTGCCGAAGTATTGATCGGTTTTTCTGGGGGGCTTGCTGTTGGTGGCGGTTTTATCGCATTTTTAACGATGTTAGGAATTATCCCTCGCTTAATTCAATTGAGTAAGGCGCATGCATTTTTAAATGTGTTCAGTGCCTGCGTTATTTTAGGTTCGTTATTTGGTACCTTTTTATCATTCGCGTCCATTCATTGGAATCAATCTTTCCTTTTATTAATGATTTGGGGTGTTTTTCATGGCATATTTAATGGCATGCTTGCCGCTGGATTAGCGGAAGTTTTAAATGTTTTTCCAATCTTAACGAGACGGATCGGGATGAGTACATACACCTTAAATTTACTCATGGCACTTGTTTTCGGTAATATTGCTGGTTCGCTTTTCCAATGGGTTATTTTCGTGAAGTAATTAATTATACGCAGGGTTGGTGTTAGGCAGATGGGGCAAACAAATGGAAACAAAAAAGTCTTTAAGAAAATAAGTGAGAATCAAGCATATATGGAATCTAGAGTCGGCGTCGGTACATCTTTTGACATCGAATACCGCGAGTTTATTATTTTAAAGAGAAAAACACAAATGTATTATGTAAATGGACTTGTGGATGATCCGGCGGTTGTACAAATTATGAAAGTGCTCGTAGAAATCAATGACCGCGAAACAAATAAATCGCAAGTATATGACATTATAAAAAATCGACTTGTTAATTTATCGGTTGAACCTGTACGATCAATGGATGAAGCACTCGATCAAATGTTATCTGGTTTAATCGTTTTATTTATTGATCAAGAACAGTCCGCCCTCATCATTGATGTTCGCCATTATCCTGGTCGGGAACCGGAAGAACCAGATACGGAAAGGGTAGTGAGGGGAGCACGCGATGGATTTACGGAAAATATCATTCAAAATACCGCATTGACACGACGTCGGGTTCGTGACGTACGGCTCCGTAATGAAATGATGAAAGTAGGGGAACGGTCTAAGACAGATGTATGTCTCAGTTATATTCAGGACATCGCTGATAATGACTTGGTCGCGTTAGCAAAGAAAAGAATTGTGGACATTGAGATCGATGGGATAACGATGGCTGAAAAAGCATTAGATGAATTTATCATTGATCATCGCTGGAATCCATATCCCCTCGTTCGGTATACTGAGAGACCTGATGTCGCCGCTAATCATTTATTAGAAGGTCATTTATTAATCTATGTGGATACATCGCCAAGCATTATTATTTTACCAACGACTTTTTTCGACCATTTAGAACATGCGGAAGAGTACAGACAAACCCCAGCTGTTGGAACTTTTATTCGCTGGATACGCTTTTTAGCCGTGCTTTCCTCATTATATTTGTTGCCGTTTTGGTTATTGTTTTCGCTTGACCCAACATTACTTCCAAAAGAACTTTCTTTTATAGGGCCAAATGAGGAAGGGAATGTGCCTATCGTTCTCCAAGTCATCTTGGGATATATTGGGGTAGAGTTCTTACGAATGGCTGCCATTCACACCCCTAATGCCTTAGCGACCGCATTAGGTTTGATCGCTGCTGTGTTAATTGGTGAAATAGCGATCGATGTCGGGATGCTAAGTCCTGAGGTCGTATTATACGTGTCGATTAGTACGATCGGATCGTATGTGACACCGAGCTATGAATTAGGGGTTGCGAATAAAATAATGGCCTTTTTCTTAATCCTATTAACAGGGTTATTTAGCTTAAAAGGCTTTGTGATTGGATTCCTCTTTAGTACTATCTTTTTGGCACGCTTGAAAACACTAAAAACGCCTTATTTATGGCCCTTTATTCCATTTAATGCGCTTGGGATGTTCAATGTTTTACTTCGAATCCCATTACCATTTTCAAACAGTCGTCCAAGCATTGTCCATCCTAAAAATGTGTATAAACAACCACAAAAGTAGGAAAACCTGTCCCGCATTTTGTTCCTCTTTCGTTTTTCACTTTAATATGATAAAGTGTTTAAATTAGAGTGCGAATGAATTGTTGGAAGGAGCTCAGTCATGATAATTGATAATCATCCTTTTCAAACAAATCAATTAGGTCATTTAGAAATTGGTGGCATAGACACAGTTGATTTGGCTGAAAAACACGGGACACCTTTATATGTTTATGACGTTTCCATGATCAGAGAAAATTGTCGATCATTTGTAGATACATTCAGAGAGTTAGGCGTTAAAGCTCAAGTAGCTTATGCGAGTAAGGCTTTCTCTTCTATTGCGATGTTGCAAATTATAAACCAAGAGAACTTGAGTTTAGATGTCGTTTCAGAAGGAGAGTTGTATACGGCATTACAAGCGGGATTCCCTACTGAAAAGATCCATTTACATGGAAATAATAAAAGTGCACAAGAATTGAAGATGGCGATTGAAAATAATGTTGGGTGTATCGTCGTTGATAATTTTCATGAGATTGAATTGCTTGATCAATTGCTTCGAAAACATGAGAAAGAAATTGACGTGCTCATGCGTGTCACGCCTGGTATTGAATCGAAAACACATCATTATATAATGACTGGGAATGAAGATTCAAAGTTCGGCTTTAGTTTGAATAATGGACAAGCAAATGAGGCGTTCCAATTATTGTACCAACATGACTTCATGCGTTTCAAAGGATTGCATTGTCATTTGGGTTCCCAACTATTTGAAACCGATCAATTTATGCTTGCAAATGAAGTGCTATTTACAAAGCTTTCCCAATGGCAAACTGAATTTGGTTATGTCCCTGACGTTCTAAATTTAGGTGGCGGTTTCGGAATCCGCTATACGGGAGATGATCATCCACTCCCACATCGCGAATATGTTGAAAAAATAGTCGAATCGGTCAAAAAACATGTCCAAAAAGCAAATATACCATTCCCGGAGATTTGGATTGAGCCGGGTCGAGCGATCGCGGGTAATGCAGGAATTACTTTATATACGATTGGCTCAACAAAACATATTCCAGAGATCCGTGATTATGTATCTGTTGATGGCGGTTTAACAGATAATTTAAGACCCGCATTGTATAATGCGAAATATGAGGCTGTCTTAGCGAATAAAGTGAGAGATCCAATAGAGAAGGATGTTTCAGTAGCCGGTAAGTGTTGCGAGTCTGGCGATATGTTAATTTGGGATCTCCCACTTCCTATTGTAAAATCGGGGGATATATTAGCTGTTTTTTCAACTGGTGCCTACGGATATTCAATGGCAAGCCATTATAATCGCTTACCGAAGCCTGCGGTGGTTTTTGTAGAAAACGGTAAAGATCAGGTAGTCGTTAAAAGAGAATCCTATATGGATGTTGTCCAATACGATTTATCTTATGAATAAATGAATTTCATAATTACCAAAACCAGTAATAATGGTACAATATATAGTTAAAAACGCTTCAATGCAACTATATGTTGTACCGGCGTTGCACTAAACCGGTATTATGAAATTCATTTAAATAACAAGTCTTTTCATTTTTCGTATTAAGTGATAAGATAATATAGTAATGAAACAAACAGCAAAGGGGACGATTAATATGACTAAAAAAGGATACATCCAATTAGAAGATGGAAACAAGATTGATTTTGAACTCTATCCAAATGAAGCACCAAATACAGTAGCTAACTTTGAGAAATTAGCAAATGAGGAATTCTACGACGGATTAACCTTCCATCGTGTCATTGATGGCTTTGTAAGCCAAGGTGGCTGCCCACAAGGTAATGGTACAGGTTCTTCTGGTACGACTATCAAATGTGAAACAGAAGGAAATCCACATAAACATGCTGAGGGATCTTTATCCATGGCCCATGCCGGAAAAGATACAGGAAGTAGCCAGTTCTTTATCGTCCATGAAGCTCAGCCACACTTAGATGGTGTGCATACTGTATTTGGACAAGTTACCTCTGGAATTGAACATGCAAAGGCAATGACCGGTGGAGAAGTAATGACGGAAATGAGAGTTTCTGATAAATAAGGAAGCTATCACTTTGTAGGAAGTGATTCATGAATATCGCTCTTTTACTATTTACACTGTTCATTGTAGCCCCTATTGGTACGTTCATCCATGAGAGCGGGCATATGCTAGGTGCACAGTTTATGAAAGCTGATTGCGTCCAATTATCAATCGGACTTGGTAAGAGATTAGGAACCATATGCTTTAAGAAGATTCACATCACCATACATGCTCTATTCTTTTTAGGTGGATTTGTGCAAAGTGAGAGAAAGCTCCCATACAAACCGCTGGACATATTTTGGATAACAATCTGTGGCCCAATGAACAATGGAATCTTTGCCTTGCTATTCTTTAGTTTGAATGGAATTTATGCAAACCAGTATATATACATACTCTATTTATTTAATCTTTGGTTAGCCATCATTAATATGATCCCTTACAAAGTTAAAAATAGACACTCTGACGGATACATCATTTTAAAAATAATACTTCCTAAATGAATGTCATCATACTGGTTTACTGCCACACCAATACAACATATAGTTTCGTCGTACCATTCTTGACGACATGTCCTATCGATGTTGATGTTTTTGGCAATTATGAAATTCATTCTAACAGCACAATATTCAAATAAAAGAATATATTAAGCAGTATGCTTGGTGTGAATATTGTTAAGGCTATCTAATAATAATAAATAGCTACCATTAAAGAATATTCATTTGACAACAACAGCATATTAATGCATCACTGTATATGTTGACTTGATGATCCAGCCACTATAACAAATACATTTTGTATAAAATATGAGTATTTATACTTCATAATTGGTACGTTATTTTAATGAGGGGTTTCTATGTTAATTCGTTATAAAAAAGATTTTGAAAAAATTGCAATGGGTTTACTGTCTTTCATGCCGGAAGAAAAAGATGTGAAAGTGTTACAACAGACAATTAAGGAATATGAATCAAATCCTGATTGGCATCTTTATTTATGGCGTGATGACGATTTATTAGGTGCGATCGGGATTCGTCTTGTGGATGATATAAACGTAGTGATTCAACATATCTCCGTCAATCCATCCCATCGTAATCTTGGTATTGGAAAGAAAATGATCCAAGCCATTAAGAAATTATATCAAGAAAAATACACCATTTATGCCGACCCAATGACAGATGAATTCTATAATAAATGTCTAGATCGCATCGATGAAGATGGCCAAGAAAATGAATAAATAAAATCAGCCCATCTCAAATGGGCTGATTTTTACGTGTTACTTATAAAGTATGCATCTATATTCTTCATACTTTACTACTTAGAACCATGCAGCACCTACGATAATGAGAAGAATGAATAGTACTACAATTAGCGCAAATCCACCGCCATAACTACCACTCATATGAATTACCTCCTTTTTTTAAAATCCTTCTGTCTTACCATCATTTGTCTTACATTAATAGGGTATGTTGACCAGTGTTTTCGTGTATGGGCACGTGTAACAAGATGAGTATAAATAAAGAAAAGAGAAGGGATGTTTTCGATTGAATCAAGCATATGAAGTGAAGTTAGCTACATTTGAAGGACCGCTTGATTTATTATTGCATTTAATTAATCAATATGAGATTGATATTTATGATATCCCAGTCGCAGAAATGACGAAACAATATATGCATTATATCCAAACAATGGAGGAGTTAGAGCTTAATATAGCGAGCGAATACCTCGTCATGGCAGCTACATTGTTAGCTATAAAAAGCCACATGTTATTACCAAAGCAAAAAATCATCGATGACATTGACGAGTACGTAGAAGATCCGCGCGAGGAGTTAATGGAGCGACTCATTGAATACCGTAAATATAAAGAGGCCGCAGAAGTATTGAAAGACAAAGAGTTTGAAGCGAATCAAACGTTTACAAGACCTCCGATTAATTTTCCAGACGCAGAATTGAAAACACCTGTTGTAAAAGGAGACCTATCGATTTATGATATGCTTGAAGCACTCAATAAAATGTTTGTCCGGAAAGAGTGGGATCAACCGCTCGGCACAAAAGTAACCCGTGTCGAAGTATCAATGGCAGAAACAATGCAATCTATTCTAACGATTGTCGGCCATGCAAAAAACGGTGTCTCTTTTGATGCGTTATTTACGCATCCAACCCGCTCCCATATTGTAGTTACATTCATCTCCTTGCTTGAATTAATGAAAAACAATGATGTATATTGTAAACAAGAAGGAAATTTTAGCGCATTATATGTGTATACTCGGTCATAATGAGGTCGATCAAATGGAATATGTGGGGGATACATATGGAAAATATAGAATTAAAAGCAGTTGTTGAGGGACTGTTATTTGTAAGTGGGGATGAAGGGATCACCATAAAACAACTGACGCGCACATTAGACTGTAGTGTGAAAGCATGCAAGTTATTATTGGATGAATTAATCTATGATTACGAACATACAAACCGTGGCATGATGATCATGCAGTCACATGAGGTTTATCACTTAACAACGAAGCCAGAACATAGTCATTATTTCAAGACCTTATTACAAACACCACAATCATCGCGCCTTTCTCAGGCAGGACTTGAGACTTTGGCCATCATCGCTTATCAACAACCCATTACAAGAATGGAAATCGAAGAAGTGAGAGGCGTAAATAGTGAACGACCTGTTCAAACATTACTTGCTCGATCTTTTATTGAAGAGATCGGGCGCAAAGATACGGTGGGGCGCCCGATTTTATTTGGTACACATAAAGATTTTCTAACGTACTTTGGACTTACCTCCTTAGATGAGCTCCCGTTATTACCAGAACAAGGAAATAGGGAAGAATTAGAACAAGAGGCAGACTTGTTTTTGGAGAATTTGAATCAAATGGAAGAAAAGATCGAACCTAAGTGAATTTCATAATGACTCTAATCAGCCACATTGATCTGGCACTAAACGATTATGATGAAATTCAGGTTGTACAATATATGACGTTGGTGAAGAAAAAATCACGTTTCTCTGCGAAGAGAAACGTGACGTAAATTCACTAGCGTTTTTTTCATTTTACATTAGAAAACAAGTGAGTTTCCCTGTAGAATATAAGTCGATGAAAACCATACTCCGGAGGGAAATCACTTGTCTATTTCTAATGATATAAGAAATCTACTCGATATTCAAGACGCAAATATTATCTTTGCAGAGAATTGTGTAAAAGAAGGTATACGAAAAGGAAAAACTTTTAAATATGTTACCAGAAAGTTGACCTACGAACCTATATGTTGTAAGAATTGTGGTATAAAAAATTATTGCAGTCAATGACGAATCGCGATTACAGCGCATTAGAGAGCATATTACAAAGACGTAGCACTAAGTTAAGATCAAGCTACATGAAAACAAGTTTAAAGACGTTACGAAAACACCTTCCATACATTAAAAACAGTTTTATTTACCCATATAATAATGGACGGATGGAAGGGATCAACAACAAGATAAAAGTACTTCATAGAGTCGCATATGGCTACAGAAACTTCACGAATTTTAAGAATCGAATCATGCTTCATTTCAAGCTAAAACCTGTAGAAGCCACATGCAATACAGGACATAAAGAAACACACCCCAACGCAGCTTAAACAGACATTGAAGTGTGTGCAATAATGAAATTACCACTCTTTAAGCTGACTGGAACGGAAGTCGACGGACTCCTGCGGGAACAGCACGAGTCCGAAGACCCCGGAGGAAGTG
>Ga0209487_1000991_pt1 | contig 24611 bp, 24 predicted proteins | sample Poulit2012_FD_187524 | JGI IMG/M metagenome (GOLD analysis project Ga0209487, IMG submission 187524) | Agricultural soil microbial communities from Georgia to study Nitrogen management - Poultry litter 2012 (SPAdes) (version 2) | ecosystem: Environmental > Terrestrial > Soil > Agricultural land...
GTCAGCGCCCGGTGGTCGAGTCCGCGTCCGGGTCGGTGGCTCCGGTGCTCGTGCTCTCCGCGGCGAGGGCGTCGTCGGTGTCCGGCTCCGTGGGGGTCCCGGCGCTGTCCGCAGGTGAGGTGTCGCTAGCTGCAGGTGAGGTGTCGCTGTCTGCAGCTGAGGCCGCGCTAGCAGCGCTGCGCCCGCTCGTGGCGCCCTCCCGTTCCTGCGTGCTCGTGGTGTCCTCGGCGCGGTCCTCGTCCTCCGGTTCGTGCCCCGGCAACCACGGCGAGGGCTCCCGCTCCGGGTAGCGCTTGGAGAGCACGATGAAGATGGCCAGGGAGACCAGGCAGACCAGGATCGAGGTCCACACGTTCAGCCGCAGCCCGAGCACGTGCTCGGCCTCGTCGATGCGCAGTGTCTCGATCCAGCCGCGGCCCACGGTGTAGCCGAACACGTACAGCCAGAACACCCGGCCGTGGCCGAGGCGGAACTTGCGGTCGATGACCACGATCAGCACCGCGATCGCCAGGTTCCAGAGCAGCTCGTAGAGGAACGTGGGGTGGAACAGGGTGCCCGCCGGGTAGTCCATCCCCTGCGCCGCCAGCACGCCGGAGTCGATCTGCAGGCCCCAGGGCAGCGTCGTCGGGGAGCCGAACAGCTCCTGGTTGAAGTAGTTGCCGAGCCGGCCGATCGCCTGGGCGACCAGCAACGCCGGCGCCATCGCATCGGCCACTGTGGCCAGCCGCAGACCGCGGCGGCGCAGGTAGATCCACACACCGAGCGCCCCGGCGGGGATCGCCCCCCAGATGCCCAGGCCGCCGTTCCAGATGGCGAAGGCGTTCCACGGGTTGCCGTCCGGCCCGAAGTAGGCGTCCGGGGAGGAGAACACGTGGTACAGCCGAGCGCCGATGATGCCCAGCGGCACCGCCCAGAAGATCGCGTCCAGGATGGCGCCTTCCGGCCCGCCCCGGGCGCGGTAGCGCCGCACCGAGATCCAGGTGGCTACCACGATGCCCGCGAGGATCGCGAACGCGTACGCGCGCAGCGGGATCGGACCCAGGTGCCAGACCCCCTGCGACGGGCTCGGGATCCCGTCCGCCACCACCGGCAGCATCGCCAGGTGCCCGCCGGGCCCAGTCATCGCGCTCTCCCGGCGCGCACGCCGGCAGCGAGCTCGGCGACCAGCTCGCGCAGCCCAGCCAGCGCGGCGGCACGGTCGCCGTCGGTGCGGATCAGGGTGCGCACCAGCGCGGAGCCGACGATCACACCGTCGGCGTAGCGGGCCACCTCCGCGGCCTGCTCCCCGGTGGAGACGCCCAGTCCCACGCACACCCGCTCCGCACCGGCAGCGCGGGTGGCCGCCACCAGCTCCTCCGCCTTCTCACCGACGGCCGCGCGGGTGCCGGTGACGCCCATCGTGGATGCGGCATAGACGAACCCGCGGGCGGCCGCGGCGGTCAGGTGCAGCCGTTCGGTGGTGGAGCTCGGCGCCACCAGGAACACTTTGTCCAGACCCTGATGGTCCGCGGCAGCGATCCACGGACCGGCCTCGTCCGGGATCAGGTCCGGGGTGATCAGCCCGGCACCGCCGGCCTCCGCCAGGTCGGCGGCAAACGCGTCCACCCCATAGCGCAGCACCGGGTTGTAGTAGGTCATCACCAGGGTGGGCGCACCAGTGGCGGAGACCTCACGTACCGCTCGGAGCACGTCCCGGGTGCGGGTGCCCGCATCCAGCGCGACCTGCACGGCCTCCTGGATCACCACCCCGTCCATGCCCGGGTCGGAGTAGGGCAGGCCGAGCTCGACGATGTCGGCTCCGGCGGCCACCGCGGTGCGCGCCGCCTCGATCGATCCGTCCACATCGGGGTAGCCGACCGGCAGGTACACGATCAGCGCGGCCCGACCCTCGCCGCGAGCGGCGTCCAGCGCGGCTGCGGTGCTCCGGGTGGTGGGGATGCTGGCGGTCATTCCTGGCCTTTCGCGTCAGGGTCCAGCAGGTCGAACCATTCAGCCGCCGTGGACACGTCCTTGTCGCCGCGGCCGGACAGGCACACCAGCAGCACGGTCTCGGTCGGGTCCGCGCCGCTGTCCACCAGCTGGGTGCCCAGCCGCAGCGCACCGGCGAGCGCGTGCGCGGACTCGATCGCCGGGATGATGCCCTCGGTGCGGCAGAGCAGCTCGAACGCGGACATCGCCTCGGCATCGGTGACCGGCACGTACTCCGCACGTCCGATAGCAGCCAGCCAGGAGTGCTCCGGGCCCACCCCGGGGTAGTCCAGACCGGCGGAGATGGAGTGCGACTCCACCGTCTGCCCGTCCTCGTCCTGCAGCAGCATGGTCCGCGCACCGTGCAGCACACCGGGGTCGCCAGCGGTGATGGTGGCGGCGTGCCGGCCGGTGGCCACCCCGTCGCCGGCCGCCTCGCAGCCGATCAGTCGCACCTCCGCGTCGTCCAGGAACGCGTGGAACAGGCCCATCGCGTTGGACCCGCCGCCCACGCAGGCGATCGCGGCGTCCGGCAACCGGTCGATCCGCTCCAGCAGCTGCTCGCGGGCCTCCTCGCCGATGATCTTCTGCAGGTCCCGGACCATCGAGGGAAACGGGTGCGGACCGGCCACTGTGCCGAAGATGTAGTTGGTGCTCTGCACGTTGGCGACCCAGTCCCGGAACGCCTCGTTGATGGCGTCCTTGAGAGTGCGTGAGCCGGTGCTCACCGGCACCACCTCAGCGCCGAGAAGGCGCATCCGGGCGACGTTCAGCGCCTGCCGGCGGGTGTCCTCCTCGCCCATGTAGATGGTGCAGTCCAGCCCGAACAGGGCGGCAGCCGTGGCGGTGGCGACCCCGTGCTGACCGGCTCCGGTCTCGGCGATCACCCGGGTCTTGCCGACCAGCTGGGTGAGCAGCGCCTGGCCGAGCACGTTGTTGATCTTGTGCGAGCCGGTGTGGTTCAGGTCCTCGCGCTTGAGGAAGATGCGCACACCGCCGGCGTGCGCGGCGAACTGCGGCACCTCGGTGATCGGGCTGGGCCGGCCCGTGTAGTCCCGGTGCAGAGCGGACAGCCGCCGGGTGAACTCGGGGTCGCCCTTGGCTTTCTCCCACGCAGCGGACAGGTCGTCCAGGGCGGCGATCAGCGCCTCGGGCACGAACCGGCCGCCGAAGTCGCCGAAGTACGGGCCGACCACCTCCCGCAGCGTCCGGGCAGCCTCCGAGCCGGTCTCAGCGGTCATCGGGCGCGCACCGCTCGCAGCGCGGGGTGCGCACCAGCGGCCACCATGTCCGCCACCGCGGTACGGGGCTGGCCCTGGGTGACCAGCGCCTCGCCGACCAGCACCACGTCGGCACCGGCGCGGGCGTACTCCAGCACGTCGTGCGGACCGCGCACGCCGGACTCGGCCACCCGCACGATCCCCTGGGGCACGCGCGGGGCGAGATCGGCGAAGACGCCGCGGTGCACCTGCAGGGTGTGCAGGTCGCGGGCGTTGATACCGAGCAGCCGGGCGCCGGCGACCACGGCCCGGTCCACCTCCTCGGCGGTGTGTGCCTCCACCAGGGCGGTCATGCCCAGGGAGTGCACCCGCTCCACCAGCGAGGTGAGCACGGTCTGCTCCAGGGCGGCCACGATCAGCAGCACCAGGTCGGCGCCGTAGGCTCGCGCCTCCCACACCTGGTAGGGGCTGACGATGAAGTCCTTGCGCAGCACCGGCACGTCCACCCGGGCTCGCACATCGGCCAGGTCGGTCAGGGAGCCACCGAACCGGCGCGGCTCGGTGAGGACACTGATGGCGCTGGCCCCGCCGGCCTCGTAGTCGGCGGCCAGCCCGGCCGGGTCGGCGATCTCGGCGAGTGCGCCCTTGGACGGGCTGGAGCGCTTCACCTCGGCGATCACGGTGACCGCATCGTCCTGGCGCAGCGCGTCGAGCGCGTTCTTCGCCGAGGGCACTGTCTCGGCCCGGCGCTTGAGCTGCTCCAAGGGTACGGACGCTTCCCGCGTGGCCAGGTCTTCCCGGACCCCACGGACGATCTCTTCCAGTACGGTCACGATCCGCCTCTCCGCTTCGCTTGGCCTCCATCGTAGGCGGTAGAAGACACCACCTGAGCACACCGGGCTCTGGTAGCCGAGGCTCGGTCACTACATGGACTGCGAGAGCGAGGCCCACCAGCCGGCCCAACCGATCCACAGGCCGAGGCCCAGGACGAGACCGATCGCACTGAGCACGATGCCGATCGTCGCCATGCCGCCGTTGTCTGCGCGCCCCTCCCTCGCAGCCTTGACGCCTATCACACCGGTGATGATCCCGGCCACGGCGATCAGCTGGCTGAACACCGGCAGCAGACACAGCACCAGGCCGGCGATACCGAGCCCGAGGGACCAGCCGCCGGCAACGTTCTGGTTGTTCTGCAGCGGCGGGTAACCGCCATAGGCGGCGCCATGGTGTCCGTAGGTGCCGTACGCACCCGGTCGCAGGTAGGCCTGGTCCGCACCGCCTGGTGTGCTGGAGGGGCCTGACGGCGGAGCCGCCGGGGCAGGGTGGGTGTACGGGCCCTGGTCGGTGTTGTAGGGCGGTGTGGTGCCGGCGTCCCGATAGGGACCGGCTGGCTGCGGTCCGCTGCCGTAGTAGGGACCGGCTGGCTGCGGTCCGCTGCCGTAGGGATCGTTGCGCTGTGGGTTGCTGTAGGGATCAGGGGCTCCGCCGAACGTGCTCACTGCGCGCACCTCGCCACCAGCTGTCCTCCTGTCCCGCTGCGCATCGGCTCCGACCCCCTGGTCTGTCTCATGCCGGCCCCAGATAGCCGTGCAGTACTGGCATGTTACGTGCTACTGCGAAGACCACCAGCACTGCACCGATCATGAGGAACAGCCACAGTGGCGGGTCCCGGGGTGGCACGTCCCGCCAGGACCGCCACAGCCAGCGCGCCCAGAGCAGCCCGATCAACGGTAGCCCGACGGTGAGCACCGGGTTCATCGCCCAGGCACCGGCGAGGTCACCGGTGGCCAGGTCGTGCACAGTGCGCAGGCCGCCGCAGGTGGGGCAGTACCAGCCGGTCAGTGCCAGCAGCGGGCAGAGCACGGGGCCGCCCTGGTGCGGGTTCCACCAGACCACCAGCGCAGTGCCGACCCCCAGCACGACCCCGGTCAGGACTGGGCTGGTCCGGTCCCGCCGCACCGACACTGGTGTGCTGGTCACTCTCGTGCCCGCACCCGCTCCACCTGTCCGTAGCCGGCCGCGCGCAGCACGATGCTCGCGATGATGCCCACGACGGCCACCGCGACGCCGATGTAGACCAGCATCATCGACGGGACGATCATCCCCGCGGCCACGAACAGGGCAGCGATCGCCCCACCGACGAACAGGGTCCAGGCCGCCCCGGTGCGCCCGTGGTTGGCCGCCGGCGCACGCTCCGGCAGCACGTCCGCAGCATCCTGCCCGCCGGACACGGAGCCCTCGTCGTAGGTGTTCACATCGGTCATCGAGATCTTGCCCTTCACCAGCTGTATCGACCTGGTCACAGACTACCGGTCCTCGGCCTCGCTGGGGTCCTCGCCACGGCTCAGCGCGTCCCAGTCGGCGACGTGCTGCCGCGTGCCCCCGGTCACCGGTGACGGGTCCCGCTCGTAGCGCTGCCCGACCCGGTCCCAGTCACCCATCAGGAATGGCAGCACCACCCCCACGGCTACCAGCAGCACGGCGAGCACGAGCGCCACCACCGGCCACGGGGTCAGCTCGGCGGCACCGTCGAGCTCGCTGCCGGTCGGGTTCCGCCGGGCCACCGCCAGCACAGCCGAGCCGGGGGCGCGCAGCAGCTCGATCACACCGAACGCGGCCAGGGCGCCGCCGAGTGCGACCGCGACTGCTGCGACCACCCGCGCGATCCGTCCGGCCAGCGCGATCGCCAGGCCCGCGGCGAGCACCACCAGCGCGGCACTGGGCACCAGGGCGGCACCAGTGCTGCCCGAGGCGCTCACCGTGCTGGTCTGCACGGCGGAGCGCACCGGTGCGGTGACCCAGGGCAGCGCAGTGCTGGCGAGGAGCAGGGCGCCGCCGCCGAGCACCGCCAGCACCGCGGACCGGCGGCTCAGCCGTCGGCGCACCCGCTGCGCCTCGCTCACTCTGCCTCCTGCACCGTCGCCGCCCGCTGGATCGCGCGGACTGCGGCCGCGGCCTTGTTCCGGCTCTCCCAGTACTCCGACTCCGGGTCGGAGTCGGCCACCAGCCCGCCACCGGCCTGCACGCTGGCGCGGCCGCCGGCGATCACTGCGGTACGGATCGCGATCGCCATGTCCAGGTCGCCGTCCAGGTCGAAGTAGCCCACCGTGCCGCCGTAGATGCCGCGGCGGGCCGGCTCCAGCTCGTCGATCAGCTCGATCGCCCGGGACTTCGGCGCCCCGGACAACGTCCCGGCCGGGAACGTGGCGGTGAGCACGTCCACAGCAGAAGCATCGCCGCGCACTGTGCCGGTGACCGTGGAAGACATGTGCATGATGTGGCTGAAGCGTTTGATCTCCATGAACTCCACCACGGCCACGGTACCCGGCTCGCACACCCGGCCCAGATCGTTGCGGGCGAGGTCCACCAGCATCAGGTGCTCGGCCCGCTCCTTCGGGTCGGCGAGCAGCTCCGCAGCGGCGGCGGTGTCCTCGGCGGGGGTGGCCCCACGCGGCCGCGAGCCGGCGATCGGGTAGGACTGCACCGCATCACCGGTGACCTTCACCAGCGTCTCCGGAGAGGAGCCGACCACGTGGAAGTCGCTGCCGTCGGCATCGGTCAGGTGCAGGAAGTACATGTACGGGCTGGGGTTGATGGTGCGCAGTACCCGGTACACCTCCAGCGGGTCGGCCGGGCAGTCCAGGTCCAGCCGCTGGGAGAGGACCACCTGGAACACCTCGCCGTCGACGATCGCCTGCTTGGCGGCGAGCACACCGGCAGTGAACTCCTCGTGGCTGGTGCGAAAGCTCAGCTCCGGTTCGTCCCCACCACCCTGCACCAGCGGACGGGACCGGGTGGGCGCAGTCAGGCCAGCCTGCATCGCGTCCAACCGGGCCACAGCGTCCGCGTGCGCCTCGTCCACCCGCTCGTCGGTGTCGTCGGTGTTGATGGCGTTCGCGATCAGCCACACATCCCCGGTGTGGTGGTCGATCGCGGCGAGATCGCCGACCAGGCACAGGCTGACCGTGGGCACGTCGGACTCGCTGGCCGCCCGCCGCGGCAGCGTCGGTTCCCAGTGCTGGGTGATGTCCCAGCCGAGCGAGCCGACCAGCCCGCCGGTGAGCGGTGGCAGGTGGTCCAGGCTCGGGGTGTGCAGTGCTGCCAACGTCTCGCGGAGCACCTCCAGCACGTCCCCCTCCGTGGGCACGGACACCGGCACGTCACCGGTCCAGACGGCCTGCCCGTCGGTCTCGGTGAGGATCGCGCGCGCGGAGACGCCGACGAACGACCAGCGGGACCAGACGCCGTCAGTGGCCGACTCCAGGATGAACGTGCCCGGCCGGCCGGAGGAGAGCTGACGGTACAGACCGACCGGGGTGACGTCGTCGGCCAGCAACCGACGCACCACCGGGACGACCCGACGATCGGTGGCCATCTGGCGGAACTCGGCCAGGCTGGGCCAGGTCTGCCCCCAGGGCAGAGCGGTGGGCGCGTCGGGCGAGGGGCGGGCGCTGCCGGTGCTGGTCATCGCGGCGCCTCCAGGTCGGTGCGGGCGGGCAACGTCCCGCCGGCGCGGAAGCAGCTGACCGCTCCGGTGTGGCAGGCCGGTCCGACCTGCTGCACCCGCAGCAGCAGCGCATCGCCGTCGCAGTCGATCGCAGCGGAGCGCAGGTACTGCACGTGCCCGGAGGTGTCCCCCTTGCGCCAGTGCTCGCCCCGGGACCGGGACCAGTAGGTGACCCGGCCCTCGGTGAGGGTGCGGCGCAGGGCCTCGTCATCCATCCAGGCGACCATCAGCACCTCGTCGGTGGCGTCGTCCTGGACCACGGCGCAGACCAGGCCGTCGGTGTTGCGGGTCAGCCGTGCGGCCACCGCAGGGTCGAGTACAGGGGTCTTATCAGGCACAGCACGATCCTGCCACGTCTGGTGCAGGTACCGGTGCCCCGGTCAGCTGCTGGCACTGACCCAGGAGGCGTGCATCCGCCCGTAGGTGCCGCCGGCGGCGAGCAGCTCCCGGTGCGAGCCGAGCTGGACGATCCGCCCAGCGTCGACCACCACCACCAGGTCGGCGGCCTCGGCGGTGGACAGCCGGTGCGCGATCGCCACGCTGGTGCGCCCTGCGGTCAGGCGGGTCAGTGCGGTGGAGATGCGCTGCTCGGTCCCCGGGTCGACGGCGGAGGTCGCCTCGTCCAGGACCAGCACGTCCGCATCGGCCAGGTAGGCGCGGGCGATCGCCACCAGCTGACGTTCCCCGGCGGAGAGTGCCTCACCGCGCTGCCCGACGTCGGTGCCCACCCCGTCCGGCATGGTCGCCAACCAGGGTCCCAGACCCAGGTCCGTGAGTGCCTGCTCCACCTGCGCCTCGGTCATCCCGGGGCGGCCATAGGCCACGTTGCTGGCGATCGTGCCGTTGAACAGGAATCCCTCCTGCGGCACCATCACCACCCGTTCGCGCAGGTCTGCCAAGGTCAGGTCGCGCAGGTCGGTCCCGGACAGCCGGACGGTGCCGGCGTCCGGATCCATCAGCCGGGTGAGCAGCTTCGCGATCGTGGTCTTCCCGGACCCGGTCTCCCCCACGATCGCCACTCGAGCACCGGGCGGGATGGTCAGGGACACGTCCTGCAGCACCGGCGGGCCGCCCGGGTAGGCGTAGTGCACACCGGAGAGCTGCAGCCCAGCGGGCCCGCGCGGTCCGGGGTGGACGGGCTCGGCCGGGTCGGCCACGTCCAGCGGGGTGTGCACCACGGAGATCACCCGCCGCCACCCGGCCAGGGCGTTCTGCATCTCGTTGAGCACCTCGGTGGCGGACTGCACGGGGCCGGTGAACAGCTGCACCAGGAACAGGAAGCCGAGCAGCTGGCCGACGGTCAGCGTGCCGCCGATCCCGAGCATCGTGCCGATCAGCACCACGGCGCCCAGGGCCAGCCCGGAGAGCAGCACCCCGGAGGAGAACGCCAGGGACGCGAACGTCTGTGCCCGCACCGCCGCGTCACGGTGCTCGCTGATCGCCTCGTCCAGACGGCGCTGGGTGCGCTGCTCGGCGCCGTAGGAGCGGATCGTCTGCGCCCCGACCACCGCCTCGGACACCCGGGCGAGCATCGTCCCCACCCGGGTGCGCACCCGGGCGTAGGCCACGTTCAGAGCGCGTTGGGCGCGCGGGGCGAGCACGATCATCGGTGCGTAGGCCAGCCAGACGACGATGGTCAGCTGCCAGGAGTAGACGGTCATGGCGATCGTGGCAGCGGTGATCTGCAGGCTGGACAGCACCAGCTGCATCCCGCCCCACTGCACGAACATCGAGATGGTGTCCACATCTGAGGTGACCCGGGAGACCAGGGCCCCGCGCCGCTCGCTGTTCTGGGTGAGGGTGGACAGGGCGTGCACGCGGGCGAAGGCGCGCACCCGCAGCTGGGCCAGGCCCGCCTCGGCGGCCTTGAACAGGCGGATGTTCACCCAGCTGGTGCAGGCCGCGGTGAGCAGCAGCCCGGCGGCGCACAGCGCGGTGAGCTGCAGCACCAGGGGCACGTTCACCCCGGTCTCGGCGAGCAGCCCGCGGTCGGTGGTGATCTGCACCGCGAGCGGCACGATCAGCTTGCCGGTGGTGGCCAGCACGGCGAGCACCAAGGTGACGCCGAGCCCTCGGCGCATCGCCGGGGACAGCCGCATCCCCTCCCGGAGGGTGCCGAGCACGCTGAGGGTGGAGGTGGTCTCGATCTGCGTGCTCACCGGACCTCCTGGGGGTCGCGGGCCTCGCGTTCCCGCTGGTAGGTGGTGACCAGGCGGCGGTACCCCGCGTCCCGGGCGAGCAGCTCGGTGTGCGGGCCGTGGTCGACCACGCGACCAGAGTCCAGGTGCAGGACGCTGTCGGCGAGCATGATGGTGGCGGTGCGGTAGGCGATGAGCACCACGGTCAGCCCGCCGGCGTAGCGGCGCAGCCGGGCGAGGATGTCCTGCTCGACCAACGGGTCCACTGCAGAGGTGGCATCGTCCATGATCAGCAGCCGGGGTCGGCGGATCAGGGCCCGGGCGATCGCCAGCCGTTGCCGCTGACCACCGGAGAGGGAGGCGCCGCGTTCGCCGACCACAGTGTCCAGGCCGTGGGGCAGAGCGGCGACGAAGTCCTCGGCCCGGGCGGTGCGCAGCGCCTGCCACACCTGCTCTGTCGTGTAGGGGGCTCCGGTGTCCGGGTCGGTCTGTCCGAGGGTGACGTTCTCGGCGATGGTGTCCTCGAAGACGAACGCGTTCTGGGCGACCAGGGCGATCGCCGCGGTTCGGTCCGAGGTGCGTACCGACGGCGCAGCCAGGCCGTCGTAGCGCACCTCACCGCTGGCGGGGTCCTGCAGGCGGGCGAGCACGTCCACCAGGGTGGACTTGCCCGACCCGGTGGGCCCGACCACGGCGAGCGTGCGGCCGGCGGGCACGTCCAGGCTGACCCGGTGCAGCAGGTCCCGACCCGGCCGGCCGGGGGCAGGCGGGACGGTGACCGTGACCTGGTCGGTGGTCAGGTGCAGACCACCGCTGCCCGGCAGGTCCGCCTCGCCCTCGCTGAGGTAGCCGCGAGCGTCGATCACCCGGGAGATGCGTTCGTGCCCGACCAGGGAGCGGGGTAGGTCGCCGAGCATGAACCCGATCGCCCGTACCGGGAAGGTCATCACGGTGAGCAGGTAGGCGGTGGTGACCACGGCGCCGGTGCCGGCCAGGCCGTCGGCCACCCGCATGGTGCCCACGGCCAGCACACCGAGGGTGGCCAGCGCCGGCAGCATGTCGATCACCGGGTCGAACACGCTGCGGATCTTGCCCACGGCCACGTTCGAGGCGCGCAGGTCCTGGGCGACTGCGTCGAACCGGGCTTCCTCGAGCGCCTCGGTGCCCAGCGCCTTGACCACGGCGGCAGCCTCGAAGCTCTCGTGCGCCACGTCGGAGGTGCGGGCCCGCTCGTGCTGCACCTTCGTGATCGCCGGGGACATGTACCGGCGGTAGACGGCATTGACCACCAGCACCAGGGGCAGCACGCTCACCCCGATCAGGCCGAGCACCACATCCGCGGCGAGCATCGCCACCGAGGCCACCAGCAGCATCGCCAGCACCCCGAGCGCGAACGGCAGCGGGGTGAACACGAAGCCGGCGGACTCGGCGTCCGCGTTCGCGTTCGACAGCAGCTGACCGGTGGGGTGACGCCGGTGCCAGGACATCGGCAGGCGCAGGTACTGGCGGGTCACCCGGCGCCGGTGCCCGGCCTGCACGTCGAAGGATGCCATCCCGGCGAACACGCGCCTACCGGCCACCCCGACAGCGGTGAGCAGGCCGATACCGAGCAGCGCCAGCCCGGCCAGGTAGATCTGCGACCGGGGCACCCCACCGCCCTCGATCGCCGGCACCACCACTGTGTCGGTGATCTGACCGAGCACCCAGCCCTGGGCGACCATGCCCAGGCCGTAGAGCACCGAGGCGCTGATCGCGATGGCGAACGTGCGCGGCTGGGAGCGCACCCCCCGCCCGATGAGCAGCAGCGAGCGGCGGAGCGCACCGCCGGGCAGGGCGTAGGGCACCTCGGCGCGTGCGGAGGAGGTGGGCATGACGGCGTGGGCTCCCTGGCACCTCGTGGTGAAGCGTTCCCGCGCCGGTGGACCCGGCAGCTGGCGGGCGTGAAGAGGACTCTGCTCATCTTCGCACACCAGCTGCACGGGCCCACCTGTGCGAGGCTGTGGGCATGTGGGCGCGCGTGGAGATGCAGGCACTGGCTGGCACGCTGCGCGCGGCCGGCCCGGAGCGGGACACGCTGTGTGCCGGGTGGCGCACCCGACACCTGGCCGCGCACCTGTACCTGCGGGCGCACCAACCCTGGCAGCTGCTCGGGCTGCCCGGGACCTCCGGGGTGGAGGAGCTCGCTGCGCAGTGCCGGGAGGTGGGCCGCTACGAGCAGGTGATCGAGGAGTTCACCGGGCCGGTGCGGTGGCCGTGGCGACTGTCCCGGTCCGGACCGATGGACGACCTGACGAACCTGGTGGAGTACGTGGTGCACCACGAGGACGTGCGCCGCGCGGGGCCCGACCCGGCGTCGCCGCGGTTGCTGCCGCCGGAGCAGCGGGCGCAGGTCTGGGCGAAGTTCGCACGCACCGCGGTCGGCCTCTACCTGTCCGCCCCGGTCGGGGTGCTGCTGATGGTGCCTGGTGGGTCGACCGTGCGGGCCCGCCCTGGTGGTGACCCGGTGCGGGTGGTGGGTGAGCCGGTGGAGCAGGCGCTGTACGCGATGGGGCGCCGGGAGCAAGCACAGGTGGAGCTGCGCGGCAGCACCGGGCAGCTGGAGAAGTTCAGGCGGTGGGTCGCCGCACGCTGAACCCGGCCGCCGCGAGAGCATCTTTGACCTGCCCGATGGTCAGCGTGCCGAAGTGGAACACGCTGGCGGCCAGCATGGCATCGGCACCTGCCTCGGCGGCCTGGACGAAGTGCTCCGGGCTGCCGGCGCCGCCGCTGGCGATCAGCGGCACGTGCACCTGGGCGCGCACGTCCCGCACCATCGGTAGGTCGAACCCGCCGGTGGTGCCGTCAGCGTCGATCGAGTTCAGCAGGATCTCCCCCACCCCCAGGTCCTGCGCACGGCGCACCCACTCCAGGGCGTCGACTCCCGTGCCCTGGCGACCACCGTGGGTGGTGACCTCGTACCCGGAAGGGGTGGCTGCGCCGTCCCTGGTGCGGCGGGCGTCCACGGAGAGCACCAGCACCTGGGAGCCGAACTGCTCGGAGATCTCCGCGATCAGCTCTGGGCGGGCGATGGCCGCAGTGTTCACCCCCACCTTGTCCGCTCCGGCCCGCAGCAGGGTGTCCACGTCAGCCACGCTGCGCACTCCGCCACCGACGGTCAACGGGACGAACACCTGCTCCGCCGTCGCCGAGACGACCTCGACAGTGGTCGCACGTCCTTCGGCGGAGGCGCTGACATCCAGGAAGGTCACCTCGTCTGCACCGTCGGCGTCATACCGCTGGGCCAGCTCGACCGGGTCGCCGGCATCCCGGAGGTTCTCGAAGTTCACCCCCTTGACCACCCGTCCGGCGTCCACGTCCAGGCACGGGATCACCCGCAGCGCCACGCTCATCAGCCGTCTCCTTCCGTGCCGTCCATGGCGGAGACGGCGAGCACGTCGATCACGTAGACGAGGGTATCCTCACCGAACGCCTGATCCGGGGGTACCACCAGCATCACCTGTGAGCCGACCCGAGCGTCCACCAGTCCGTTCTGCCAGCCCTCGATCAGGCCGGTGAAGGCGATCGTGGTCGGCCCGTGTCCGGCGGACCAGGTGGAGTCGACCACCTCACCGTCGGACCAGGACACCGCCAGGTAGCGCACCGTGACCGCCATCCCGGACCGGACCTGGGCGCCGTCACCTTGGCGTAGCGGCACGATCTCCAGGCTGGTGGGCGGTTCCTCCTCCGGGATGGTGATGCTCGGTTCGCCGTTGGCGGCCAGCTCCACCTCGGGCGCATCGCCAGGGGTCTCGACCGGTTCGCCCCAGGCACGGGTGTGCATCACGTCGTAGACGATCACCACCGGATCGGGCCGCTCGGCGGTGCCCAGCTCCACCCGCAGCAGCCGGGTGCCCTCAGCGGCGTCCAGCAGGTTCTCGTACAGCGGGCCGGCGTCCTCCTCGGTGACCCGCACGGTCTGCGGCTGGGAACCGAAGTTGTCCTCGATCACCTCACCGGTGCTGGCGTCCACGGCCAGGTAGGACAGCAGTGCCACGTCCCCCTCTGCCAACCTGGTCCCCTCGCCCTCGATCACAGTGCTGGTCTCGGTCTCGGTGACATCCAGGGGTGTGGGGAAGGTCACCTGCGGGAGCGCCCCGAAGTCCCCGCCCACGGTGACCTGCTCGACCGCGGAGGTCTCGCCGTCGTCCTTCGTGCAGGCGGACAGGCAGGCCACGAGCGCCAGCAGCAGCACCAGGACGCCGACCAGGCGCGATCGGGTGGGCCGTGTGGGAAGGGTGGGAAGCGTGGTGCGCACGGGGGCCGATCCTACGTGCCCGACCTGCAGGATGTAGCCGGTGGTCAGTCCGGCAGGTTCGCCAGCAACGGGTCGGCGGAACCACCCATCGCGGCGATCAGCGCGTCCACCCGCTCGTCCTCGCTCTTGAACGGGTCCTTGCACAGCACCGTCCGGCCTGCGTTGTCGTTCAGCTTCAGGTGCACCCAGTCCACGGTGTAGTCCCGACGTCGGGCGGTAGCCGCCTGCACGAACTCTCCGCGCAGCTTCGCCCGGGTGCTCTGCGGCGGGGTGGCAGTAGCGGTCTCGATCTGCTCCTCGGTGACCACTCTGGTGACCAGCCCGCGCCGGATCAGCCGGGACTGCAGCCCGTGCTCGGCGGAGATGTCGTGGTAGGCCAGGTCCAGGCGGAGCACCCGTGGGTCGGACAACGGCAGGTCGTGGGCGCTGGTGTACCGGTCTAGCAGCCGCTTCTTGATCGCCCAGTCCAGGTCTTTCTCCACCAGGCTGTGCTCCCCGGTGCGCACGGCACGCAGGCCCCGGTCCCACAGCTCCAGGACGGTGGCGTCATGTCGGCTGCCCTCATTGCTGCCGGCGAGGAAGTCCCGGGCCCGGTCCAGGTAGATCTGCTGGATCTCTACTGCGCTGCGGCGGGCTCCGCTGGACATCGCCACCGGGACGGTGCCGGTCAGGTCGTGGGAGATCGCCCGGATCGCGCGCACCGGGTTCTCCAGCGACAGCTCGGGGAAGATGTGCCCGGCCTCGAGCATCCGCAGGATGATGTCGGTCATCCCGACCTTGAGCAGCGTGGTGGTCTCCGACATCGAGGAGTCCCCGGAGATCACGTGCAGCCGCCGGTACAGGTCCGCGTCCGCGTGCGGCTCGTCCCGGGTGTTGATGATCGGCCGGGACCGGGTGGTCGCCGAGCTGGTCGCCTCCCAGAGATGGTCGGCACGCTGGCTGAAGCAGTACACCGGACCGCGGGAGGTGACCTGCACGTGCCCGGCGCCGGTGAGGATCTGCCGGCTGATGAGGAACGGGACGAGCACGTCGGCGACCCGGGTGAAGTCTCCGCGGCGACGGACCAGGTAGTTCTCGTGGCAGCCGTAGGAGTTGCCGGCCGAGTCCAGGTTGTTCTTGAACAGGTGGATCTGCCCGGCGATGCCGTCGGCGTCCAGACGTTCCTGGGCGTCGGCGGCCAGCTCGGCGAGGATGCGTTCACCGGCCTTGTCGTGCGCGACCAGCTGCGCGAGGTCGTCGCACTCGGCAGTGGCGTACTCCGGGTGGGAGCCCACGTCCAGGTACAACCGGGAGCCGTTGCCGAGGAACACGTTCGAGGAGCGCCCCCAGGCGACCACCTTGCGGAACAGGTAGCGGGCCGCCTCCTCCGGGGTCAGGCCGCGGCCGGTGTCCGCGGCGCAGGTGAGGCCGAACTCGGTCTCCAGGCCGAAGATGCGGCGGATCACAGATGGTCCGGACCGCTGGGCGAGCTGCTGTCGGTGGTCTCGTTCTCGCTGGCTGGGGCCCGCGTGGTGGGTTGGCTGGGCTCGGCAGTCTGCGCCGGTGCTTGGGCGAGCAGCTCGGTGAGCGTCTGCACGGACAGTCGACGGAAGGTGCGCCGGGCCCGGGTGCGGTCCAGCACGGCGGCCTCCAGGTTGCTGGTCTCGATGGTGCGCGCGTTCTCCCCGGTGCCGGCCAGCACCTGCACGGCCAGGGCGAGCACCTCGGGCAGGCTCATCCCAGGCGCCCACTGGGCCCGCACCTGCTCGGCGAGCTTGTCCGCTGCGCCGCCCATCACCACGAACCCGGGCTCGTCGGCGACCGAACCGTCGTAGGCGAGCCGGTAGAGCTGGTCGGTGGACTGGTCGGTCCCCACCTCGGCCACTGCGAGCTCGACCTCGAGCGGTTTGGACTCAGTGGTGAACACCGCACCGAGGGTCTGCGCGTAGGCGTTCGCCAGGCCCCGTGCGTTGACGTCCTCCCGGTCGTAGGAGTACCCGCGCAGGTCTGCGTACCTGACACCCGCGACCCGTAGGTTCTCGAACTCGTTGTACTTGCCCACGGCGGCGAACCCGATCCGGTCGTAGATCTCGCTGATCTTGTGCAGCGCTCCGGAGGGGTTCTCGGTGACGAACGCGATCCCGTCGTCGTAGCCGAGCACCACCACCGACCGGCCCCTGGCGATGCCCTTGCGGGCAAAGTCCGCCCGATCCTTCATCAGCTGCTCGGGCGAGACGTAGAACGGCTGAGTCATGCCTCTCGGCTCCTCTCCGGCAGCGCATCGATCTCGGCGGCCAGTGCGGCCAGGCGGTCGTCGCCGATCCGTTCCTGCCCGTCCTCGTCCACCCGCACCACGACCGGGTAGATGCCCCGGCGAGCATCTGGGCCGCCGGTAGCGGAGTCGTCATCGGCGGCGTCCATCAGAGCGTGCAACGCCACCCGTACCGCACCGTCGGCATCGAGGTCGGGGTGCCAGACCTTCTTCAACGACCCCTTGGCGTACACGGCACCGGAGCCGATGCTGTGGTAGTCGTGCTCGTCATATCGGCCGCCGACCACGTCGTAGGAGAAGATCCGGCCGGTGTGCTCGCCGTGGTCGTAGCCGCCGAACAGCGGGAGGGCCACCAGCCCCTGCAGCGCCATCGGCAGGTTGCCGCGGACCATCGCACCGAGCCGGTTGGCCTTGCCCTGCAGGGACAGCAGGGTGCCCTCGATCTTCTCGTAGTGCTCCAGCTCCAGCTGAAGCAGGCGCACCACCTCGACGGCGATCCCGGCGGTACCGGCGATACCGATCACCGAGTACTCGTCGGCGGGGAACACCTTCTGCATCTGCCGGTGCGCGATCGCCGAGCCTGCGGTGGCGCGCCGGTCCCCGGCCATCACCATCCCGCCACCGTAGGTGAGCGCCACGATCGTGGTGGCGTGCGGGGTGCTCACCGGGGACTGTGGTGCGGGCCCGCCCCCAGGGAGCAGGTCCGGGGCGTAGGAGCGCAGGAAGTCCACGAACGACGAGCTCCCCGGGCGGGTGAACGCAGCCGGCAGACGATCCGGGTAGCGCGCGTCCGGTACGGTCATTGCCCGCCCTTCTGCACGAAGCCGCGCACGAAGCTCTCCGCGTTCGTCTCCAGGACGTCGTCGATCTCATCGAGCAGCGAGTCCACGTCCGAGCTCTGGGCCTGCGGTGCAGCGGGCGGCGGCGACGGCGGGTCGTCCTCCGGCCTCCGGTCGGGCTGACGCTGCTCGTACTTTCGCGGCGACATGAGTCCTCCTCCTGCGCGGGTACCTGTCTTCGATCCTACGGCGTCTGGGCCGGTATGCAGGCGCCGAAGCCGGTCAGTCGCTCGGGTCGCGCTGTGCGACGAGCTCGGTGAGCAGCGCTCCGGCGTCAGCACTACGGTCGAGCAGCTCGCCGACGTGCGCCCGGGTGCCTCGGAGCGGGTCCGGGGTCGGCACTCGTTGCAGGCTGTCCGCCTCCGGCACGTCGAAGACCACTCCGTCCCAGTTCGCGGCAGCCACCTGGGGCCCGTACCGGCGGATCGCCTCACCGCGGAAGTAGGCGCGGGTGTCGGTGGGAGCGTGGGCGAGGGCTTGTTCCACCTCTTCACCGGTCACCAGCGTCTCCACCGCACCGGAGGCCTCCAGCCGAAGGTAGATGCCCTTCTCCGGACGCAGGTCGGACCACTGCAGGTCGAGGGCAGCCAGCCGCGGGGAGTCCCAGTCCACGCTGTGCCGCCGCCGCATCCCCTCCAGTACCTGCAGCTTGGCGACCCACTCGACCTCGCGCGCAGTAGCGGCGATGTCGCTGCCGAGCCGGTCGAGCACGTCCGCCCAGCGGCGCAGCAGCTCGGTGGTCTGCGGGTCGGCCGGACCGGCGGCAGCGACCTCGCGGGTGATGATGTCGCAGTAGGCGCGCTGGATCTCCAGGGCGGTCATGGTGCGCCCGTCCTCCAGGTCCAGCCGGGTGGTCAGGCTCAGGTCGCGACTGACCTCGTGCGCTGCGGCGACCGGGTCGGCGAGCCGCAGGGCGCTCAGCTCCAGAGCGGCCTGCCCCTGCTCCAGCAGCCAGAGCAGCGTGGCCGTGGTGCCGAGCTTGAGGTAGGTGGAGACGTGCAGCAGGTTCGCGTCCCCGACGATCACGTGCAGCCGCCGGTACCGGTCTGCCTCGGCGTGCGGCTCGTCGCGGGTGTTGATGATCGGCCGGCGCAGCGTGGTCTCCAGGCCGACCTCGGCCTCGAGATAGTCGGCACGTTGGGAGATCTGGTAGCCCGGCGTCTGGCCCCGCTGCCCCAGGCCCACCCGGCCGGCGCCGCAGAAGATCGGGCGGGTGACCAAGAACGGTGTCACCGCGCTGATGATCTCGTCGAACGGCACAGCCCGGTCCACCAGGTAGTTCTCGTGCGTGCCGTAGCTGGCGCCCTTACCGTCGGTGTTGTTCTTGTACGGCACCACCTCGGGCATCCCGGGCAGCTGGGCGAGCAGCCGGGAGGACCGCAGCAGCACTTCGTCGCCGGCCCGGTCCCAGAGCACTCCGTCGCGCGGGCTGGTGACCTCTGGCCCGGAGTACTCCGGGTGCGCATGGTCCACGTAGTAGCGGGCCCCGTTCGGCAGGATGACGTTGGCGACAGTGCTCGGCTCCGGCTGGGGTGCGGGGCGGCGGCGGGTGGTGATCCGGTGCGGGTCGCCCTCCGGGGCGGGGGCCAGCGGGTCGTCAGTGAGCAGGCTCGGATCGGCCTTGGCCCGGTCCAGGCGCCAACCGCGGGCATCGCACAGCGGGTCCTCGTCCTGGTAGTCCCACTTCGCGCGGGAGGAACCACCGAGCCCCTCGGTGGCGTAGGCGGTGACCAGCTGGGCGGACATCAGCATCGGGTTCGCGTTCGGCAGCCCGACGCCGAGGATCCCGTACTCGGTCTCGATGCCCATCACCCGTCGCACGCTCATCACCCCAGCCTAGGCCGCCCGCACCCCCTCCCCCACAGGTTGAATCCATTCAGTCGATACCTCCCGCGTGGGGTCGTGCTCTGCGGTATCGCCCCCACGCAGCGAGTATCGCCGAGCTACGCCACCGCCGCCCCGGACAGCCCACGCAGCGACCAGTCAAGCGTGCTCACCCGATCCACGCTGCCTGGGATGTCCGCTCCGCGAGCCTCCGGTGCACCTCGGCGAGGAGTCTGCCCGGTCGGGCCAGATCGGCCCACACCACCCGGATGAGAATCCATCCCTCTCGCTCGAGCGCGTCCTGACGCCGCTTCTCCTGGAACACCGCCTCGGCCGGATCTCCGTCGGCCATCCGGGTGTACTTGACCTTGCCGTCGAACTCGATCCCGATCTTCAGGTCCCGCCAGCCCATGTCGATGCGGAACTGGCCGATGTCGGTCGCCACTTCGATCTGCAGGTCCGGCACACGCACTCCGAGGCGCATCAGCACGACCCGGGTGGTGGTTTCGCCTGCTGACTCCGCGCGACCGTCGGCACGGTCCAGACGCCACCGAGCCTTGGCGGACCCACTGGCACCGCGCTGTTCCTCCAGCCGGTCGGCGATCTGCGCCCGCAGTCCCGGCTCTGCCAGCACGCGGTCCAGGACCATGAAGGCGCCGAGGTCCGGCATCGTCATGGCGCAGTCCACCGCCGTGCGGAGCAGAGTGGTCGCCGGGAGAGCATCGACCATCGTCGTGTCCGGCTCGGCAACGGCCACCCGATGGCGCACGATCGTCTGGTCCGCTCGGGCGGAGGCGCGCCCAGGTCGCACAAGGTGGGTGCGGCTCGGGACGCGTTCCAGCGGCAACCGGTGCAGCAAGGCGGCACTGTCGTGGCTGAACCACAGCGGGCCGTCCAGCTGGCGGGCGATGGCATGCATCTGTTGGCGAGCGCGCACTCGCTCACGCACGTAGCGGTCCTCGCTCTCGACCGCCGGCCCATAGGCACCGCGGCGGAGCCGCTGCAACGTGCCGGCCCGTACCGCCTTCTCCAGGGTGTTACGGTCCAGGTCGCCGGTCAGGTACACGACTGCTCCTGCTGCTCGTTCATCCATGACCTGACCCTGGCTGATACGACGGCCCCGCAGGCAGCACCCTCCCCCGGGCTGTGGACAACGGGGCAGATCACCGCTGCGATACCTGCTCCGCCCGGGCGACACCGCAGAGCACGACCCGACGTGGCAAGTATCGCCTGAATGGATTCAGCGCGGGAGGGTGCGAAGGGGCGGCGGGAGGGCGGCGGGCGCGCGGCGGGTCAGAGGTACTGGCCGGTGGGGCTGATGTTCTCGATCGTGCGGCCCGGCTGGGCGGAGCCCTTGTCCTGCACGATGGTGCGGATGAACACGATCCGTTCCCCCTTCTTCCCGGACACGCGGGCCCAGTCGTCGGGGTTGGTAGTGTTCGGCAGGTCCTCGTTCTCCTTGAACTCCGCCACGCACGCGTCCAGCAGGTGGTCCACCCGGATGCCGCGCACCCCGGTGGAGAGCAGGTCCTTGATCGCCTGCTTCTTCGCCCGGTCCACGATGTTCTGCACCATGGCCCCGGAGTTGAAGTCCTTGAAGTACAGGATCTCCTTGTCCCCGCTGGCGTAGGTGACCTCGAGGAACTGGTTCTCCTCGTCCTCGGCGTACATCCGGCCCACTGTGCGCTCGATCATCGCGTCCACCGCGGTCTGCGCATCGTCGTGGTGCTCGGCCAGGTCGTCCGGGTGGATCGGCAGCTCGGGGGTGAGGTACTTGGTGAAGATGTCCCGGGCGGACTCGGCGTCCGGACGCTCGATCTTGATCTTCACGTCCAGCCGGCCGGGGCGCAGGATCGCCGGGTCGATCATGTCTTCCCGGTTGGAGGCACCGATCACGATCACGTTCTCCAGCCGTTCCACACCGTCGATCTCGGCGAGCAGCTGGGGCACGATCGTGGTCTCCACGTCCGAGGACACCCCGGTGCCGCGGGTGCGGAACAAGGACTCCATCTCGTCGAAGAACACCACCACCGGGATGCCCTGGGAGGCCTTCTCCCGGGCGCGGGAGAAGATCAACCGGATGTGCCGCTCGGTCTCGCCCACGTACTTGTTCAGCAGCTCGGGCCCCTTGACGTTCAGGAAGTAGCTGCGCACCGGGGTCTGCTCGCCGGTGGACCGTGCGGCGGTCTTCGCCAACGAGGTGGCGACCGCCTTGGCGATCAGGGTCTTGCCGCAGCCGGGCGGGCCGTACAGCAGCAGCCCCTTGGGTGGTTTCAGCCCGTGCTCGCGGAACAGGTCGGGGTGCAGGAACGGCAGCTCGACGGCGTCGCGGATCTGCTCGATCTGGGTGGACAGGCCGCCGATGTCGTCATAGGCGACGTCCGGCACCTCCTCCAGCATCAGGTCCTCGACCTCGGCCCGCGGGATGTGCTCGAAGGCGAACGCAGTCCGCGAGTCCACGGTGAGCGCGTCCCCCACTCGCACCGCCCGTTCCAGCAGCGGACCAGCCAGCCGGACCACCCGTTCGTCCTCGCCGCGCCCGATCACCAGCACCCGGTCGGTGTCCAGCACCTCCTTGACCGTGACCAGCTCACCGACCGGGTCGTACCCGCCGGCTGCCACCACGGTCATCGCCTCGTTCAGCTGCACCTCCTGACCCGGTCGCAGCGCCTCGATGGCGACGTCATGTGCCACACCGAGACGCATCTTCCGGCCCGAGGAGAGCACATCGATGGTGCGGTCACCCCGGTCGGCCAGGAACAGCGCATAGCTGGCCGGCGGCTTGCTCATCTCCTCCAGCTGGGTGCGCAGCTCGACCAGCTGCGAGCGCGCCGTGGTCAGCGCGGTGACGAGCCGTTCGTTCTTCGCCGCCAGCTCGATCGCCTTGTCCTGCAGCTCCCGCTCGCGCGCGGACCCGTGATCCTCGACCATCATCACTCCCTCCGGGCGAGACCTCCTCCACTGTAGGTCAGTCCGGGCCGTCCGCGCCGTCCGGTCCGCTGGCTGAACCCTCCCGCAGCGCCCGGGTGGCCTCGAACGACCGGCGCAGCTTGCGCAGCTTCTTCTCCGAGACGGTCCGCTCCCCCAGGTCTGCGACCAGGTCGGCCTCGTCGAACTGCGGAGCCTCCTCTGCGTAGGCGCCAGGGGCAGGCCGTCGACGGCGGAGCGGAGGTTGGACTCCTGGGGCCAGTCTGCGCGTGGTCACCAGGAAGCCGGTGTGCGCGATCATCCGGTGCTCCGGTCGCACGGCCAGGCCCTCCAGGTGCCAACCGCGGATCATCGACTCCCAGGCCTGCGGTTCGGTGAACCGCCCGTCGGCCTTGGCGTCCTCGACGAACCGGGACAGCTGGGTGGCGGTAGCCACGTAGGTGACCAGCACCCCGCCGGGGGTCAGCGCCGTGGCGGCGGCGTCCAGGTTCTCCCAAGGGGCGAGCATGTCCAGCACGACCCGGTCCACGCTGCCGGGCTGGCGCTCCTGGCCGACGACGTCGGCGAAGTCACCCACGGCCAGCTCCCAGGCCGGGTGCTCGCCGTCGAAGAACTCGGTGACGTTGCCGTGAGCGATCTCGGCGAAGTCCTCCCGGCGCTCGATGGACAGCAGCGAGCCGTTCTCCCCCACTGCGCGCAGCAACGAGAGGGTGAGTGCACCGGAGCCGACGCCCGCCTCCACCACCCGGGCGCCGGGGTAGATATCGCCCATGGTGACGATCTGGGCAGCGTCCTTGGGGTAGATCACCGCGGCACCGCGGGGCATGGACAGCACATAGTCGGCCAGCAGCGGCCGCAGCGCCAGATACTCGATCCCGGCGGTGGTGCTGACCACGGTGCCCTCCGGGGCGCCGATGAGCTGGTCGTGGTCGAAGGAGCCGCGGTGGGTGTGGAACGCCTGCCCGGGGCGCAGGGTGATCGTGGTCAGCCGGCCCTTCGGGTCGGTCAGCTGCACCTTGTCGCCGGCGCGCAACGGGCCGCGGCGCCCCGCAGCCCCGGTGGGTACCGCAGCCCCGGTGGGTTGAGCAGCACCGCTAGGTTCAGCAGCTCCGGTGGGTTCGGCAGGTCGGTCGTTCTCAGGGGTGGTCACGTCGGGGCAGTGTACGTGCCCGGCGCGGTCACCCGCCGATCGCCCGGCGCCAGTCGAACCTCCGGCACAGCTGCCCGTCGCCGTCGCGCGCGGGACTCAACCGAGGTGGCGCACCACGTCTGCCACTGCGACCACCCCGACCAGTCCGCGCGCGGGATCCACCAGCACCAGCTGTCGAGCACCCGCCTGTGCAGCGCGCGCCACCCGGGCAGCTGCGGCAGGCCCGTGCAGCACGGTCAGCACCGAGACGGCAGGCAGCGGCGTGGCCACGGCACTGACCGGGGTGGTGCCACGGGCGTGCGCCGGTACCGTCTGCCAGGCCTCGGCCGCCACCAGTGCCACTGGCCGCCCCTGGTCGATGACCACCACCGGCGGGACCATCCCAGCCGGGACCGCACCGGTGGGCGCACCGGCAGCCACCGCGTCCAGCTGTGCGACCGTGGCGGAGGCGTCCACGGCCACGGCCGCACGGGCGAGCGGGACCAGGTCGAGGCCGCGAGCGCCGAGCTGTGCCTTGGCGTGCCGTACCGCGGCCTGCGCTCCGCTCCACAGCACGGCACCGACCACGATCGCCCAGATAGCGGTGCTGACCGAGGGGCGTTGGCCCTGAGCCAGCGGCCAGCCGAGGGAGACGACCACCACGGTGATCGCCAGCACCTGCCCGGCCCGGCCGGCCACGAGCATGCCCCGCAACCGGTCCTTGGTGGTCGCCCAGATGGCCGCCTCGAGCAGCTTGCCACCGTCCATCGGCAGCGCCGGCAGCAGGTTGAACACCGCGACGAACGCGTTCGTGTAGGTGAAGGCGACCACTGCGAGTCCAGCCAGCCCGTCCGTGACGCTGCCCGCCAGCCAGCCGAGCACGGCCAGCAGCAGGTTCGCCGCCGGTCCGGCCACGGACACGATCGCCGAGTCGGCCGGGGTGGCCAGGCTGCTGCCGAACGAGGTGTGCCCGCCCCACAGGGTGATCACGTACTCCCGGGCGCGGATACCGCGAGCCTTGGCGGCCAGACCGTGCGCGAGCTCGTGCGCGAGCACGGACAGCAGCAGCAGCGCCGGAACGCTCAGCGCCCACAGGTAGGCCTCGACCCCCAGACCGAGACGGCCCTGCAGCCAGGGCCCGATGACTGCGACGAGGACGGCGGCGACCAGCAGCCAGCCGGCGGTGATGATGACCGGGGCGCCGCCGAGGGTGCCGATGCGCCACCCGCGGGTGCGGGAGCGGTCAGCCGGCCGGGAGGAGGTCATAGAGCTCTCCGGCGGCGATGCGGCGCAGGTCGGTCAGGTCCACCTGCTCGAGGCTGGCGAGCCGGCTGCGCCCGGGCGCTGCGGGCACCGGTACCTTCGCCTGCACGGCCAGCACCCTCGCGCCGGCCGCTGTGGCGGAGGCGATCCCGGGCAGGGAGTCCTCGATCGCCACGCAGGCAGACGGCGGCACACCCAGCGAGTCCGTGGCCCGCAGGTAGGGCTCGGGGTGCGGTTTGCCCTGGGCCAC
>Ga0209487_1000992_pt1 | contig 24588 bp, 24 predicted proteins | sample Poulit2012_FD_187524 | JGI IMG/M metagenome (GOLD analysis project Ga0209487, IMG submission 187524) | Agricultural soil microbial communities from Georgia to study Nitrogen management - Poultry litter 2012 (SPAdes) (version 2) | ecosystem: Environmental > Terrestrial > Soil > Agricultural land...
CCAACGGTCCCCGACCTTCTCGAAGGAATGCTTCAGCGCCGAATAGGCGGTGCGGTTCGCGCGCTCTCCCTCGCCGTATTCCTCCACCGCCGAGTCATGCGCCTTCGCGAAGGTACGTTGGGCCTTTGCCGAGGACTTCTTCAAAGTGCTCGGCAACTCACTCTGGTTGGGTTTCCCGCTCTTGTTCATCTTCGGCATGGTTCCTGCCTCTCATCGACTCCAGACACCACGCTAGGCTTCGAAGGCAGTTCTCCTCTAGGGGTTGCCTTCACTCCCGCAGACGATAAGGTTCCCTTTCGCGCGCCGGGTGTCTTGGCCGGATGGACAGCCCCCGTCCCGATACCTCGGATCGTGTCGTGACCGGGGAGCGGTACGGGCAAGAAAACACCGGGGCGCCGCGCACTGCGCGAAGCACCCCGGTGCCTCTACCGCGGCGAAGGGATCCTAGGTGGTCCGGCGCATCGTGAAGATGAGTCCACCTGCGGTGAGGAGAAGACCCGCGACGGCCAGCAGCCCGAGTTGGCCGGCTGCTCCCGTTTCCGGCATGTCCTCCTGATCCGCTCCCGCCTCGGGCTCGGTCTCCGGGTCGGGTTCGGTGTCTACGTCGGGATCCGATTCCGGCTCAGGATCTGGGTCCGGCTCCGGGTTCGGGTCTGGCTCCGGTTCCGGGTCGGGCGTGGGGTCCGGGTCCGGTTCGGCCCCCTGCTCACCGATCGTGAACTGCGCCAGGACCGCTTTGTGGTCCGTGGGCCAATTCGCCTCCGGCTCGAAGATCGGATCCTCGCTGTCCTCCGGTACACGCTCGTTGCGAACGATGGAGTTCTTCGGGCCCACGACGGTGGCGTCGTTGAGGCGAAGCCGCTCATCGGGCATGAAGAACACATAGTCGATCCGATCGCGTTCATCCGCGTTGGGGGCCCAGGTGAGCTCGGTGGTCTCCGCTTGCGGGTTGTCCGAGGGCCAGGTGATCCCCGGGTGGGTCACCGGGTTCGGGAAAATCTCCCGGTAGGCATCAACGAAACCTCCATTGACGAGGTTCTCGGTCGTCTGCCACGGAATCACCGTGCCGTTGTGGTCGAAGAGGTCTTTGGTCTCCTCCACCCAGTCCTGATGCGAGGGCTCATTGAGGTCCCCGCCCATGATGACGAGGCGGCCGGCCTCCTTCTCCTCCTGCGCGTCTGCAACGAGAGTCTCCGCTTGGGCGGGGCGGCCCGATTTTTCGTTGAGGTCCAAGATGAGCTCGACGTCCGTGATGGGCTCGGGCATCTCGTTCCAGTCATACTCCGACGTCTCGTGAGGGGGCGGGGTGCCTCCGCCGTACCCACGAGGCAGGTAGTTCACGTAGTACCGGTACTCGAGGTGGCCACCGTATGCGGCAACTTCATACCCGTTGATGTCGACGACGGCCTTGTGCCAGGCGTTACCCTCGAGGCTCGCCCCCTCGATGATGGGGTATTTCGAGATCACTCCGGCGTCGATCGTATTCCCGTGCGGGTCTGTGCCTCGGTGGTCGTAGAAACTGTAGCCCAGCTCACGGGCGACCTTGGCGATTCCGTCATGCCCCTCGGGGAGGAACACGAGTTCAGCGCCCGCCTCTTCGATCACTTTGGCAATCTCGTCGATCCCGTTCGGGATCGACGTGCCCTGGAGCCAAATGTTGAGGGCGAGAACATCGAGGTCAATGGGCTCGTCCGTCCCCTCCGGCTCGGTGTCGGTGGAGTAGGCAACGCTCTCGTAGCCGGCCAGGACTCGCGAGTAGTCACCGGCTTCGAACAGCGCGACGTGCAATTCACCGGATGCTAGGGAGGAGACATCCCCCTCCCAGGCCGGATCGTCGGCGCCTTCCCACGTCACTACCCCGGTGGGGCCGTCAACGTCGAGGCGCAGGTCCGGGACGTTGACGACCCCGGGCACGTCCTGGGGCCGGGTGTAGATCCCGATCTCCAGCGGTACGTCCGACTCGGTTGCGTAGGTGATCTCCAGTACGTCGCCGTCGTCGATCTCCGACGTGTCCAGCGAGATCGAGCTGGTGCTCGGCGCTTCTTCGATCGTGACGGGCGCGGATTCGCCGATGGGCTCGTACCCGTCGTCGGCGAGGAGGTACACCTCGTAGTCGCCGGGGCGCAGCGGTGAGTTGACCGTCCACCCCTCGTTGGAGGCGGTGTTTAAGGTGAGGGTGTCCGATTCTTCCGGAGCGTATCGCCATACGCTCGAGGCACCGTCATCCCGGGGGTCCTGCCCCGCCGGGTAGAACCCGATCCAGTTGGTGTCGCTCTTGTTCTCGGTCGCATACGTGATCGCGAGCTCTTCCCCCAACGCGATGGCGTCGTCGGAAAGCTCAATCCCTTCGCCCTCGATCGCGGCTCGCGCCGGCAGAGAAGTAACGAATATACCTAGTAGCAGAGTCAGCACGAACAGTGCGCTGCTCATCCGCCTAGAACTTAGGCTCATTTAGCAGTACCTTTTAACCTTTCTTTTGTTGTAGCGCTGCTTATGTTAGCCAGAACAGCCCGTTGCTCTTCCTATCCTCAGGTCTAGGTATGACGTCAGTAATCGTGGAGGCGATAGTTAAGGTAAGTGCATGAGCATTCCCAAGCTTTCCCTCAGTGACGGCTCCCGCGTCCCCGCCCTCGGCCAGGGCACGTGGCATATCGGCGACGATCCGGATGCCCGGTCGACGGAGATCGCGTCCTTGCGCGCGGGCATCGAGGCGGGGATGACCCTGATCGACACCGCCGAGATGTACGGCGACGGCGCGAGCGAGTTCGTCGTCGGGGAGGCGATCGCGCCCGTGCGCGAGCAGGTGTACCTCGTCGATAAGGTACTCCCCCACCACGCCTCCCGCAGCGGCACGACGGCGGCGTGTGAAGAGTCACTAGAAATTCTCGGCACCGACTGGATCGACCTGTACCTGCTGCACTGGCCCGGGCCCCACCCGATCGAGGAAACGATCGAGGCATTCGAGTCGTTGAAGGATCGGGGCCTCATCGGCGCGTGGGGCGTGAGCAATTTCGATCCCTACGACCTAGCTGCCCTGCCGGCCACCCCGGTCGTCAACCAAGTGCTGTACAACCCGAGCCGCCGGGGCATCGAATTCGACCTGCTGCCGATGCAACGCGCGAACACCCCGCCGATTCCGGCGATGGCCTACTCCCCCATCGAGCAGGGCCGGCTGCTCGATCACGCCCTCCTCCGGTCGATCGCCGAGCACCATGACGCCTCGGTCGCCCAAGTGCTCCTCGCGTGGGCGATCCGCTCGGGCGACGTCATCGCGATCCCCAAGACCGCCAACCCCGGGCGCGCCGTCGAAAATGCCACGAGCGCGAGGATCGCCTTGACGGCCGAGGACCTCGCGGCGATCGACGCCGTCTTCCCCGCTCCCCCGGCGGCGATCCCGCTCGAGGTGCTGTGACCTCGCTCTCCGCACACGCCCCGAAACACCCCCGTGTGAGCCATACCACTGAAATGCCACCTTCCGCCTCCGCGAGGGGCCGGGGGCGACTTCCGCTTTGCGTTGACACATTAACGAAAGCCCCCGGTGGGCACCTCGGCACCGGGATGGTAAAGCCAACGCAAAATCGGGGAGCGTTTCATGGCTGAATCTTGACTCGCGATCTCATCCTGTTACGGTAAACACCGATGCCTACACAAAGCGCAGATACCGTGACTATTACTGAAAAGACAAATTCCACCCTTACCAGCACGTCCGGACTTTCGTTCCGGCGCCCGGCCCTCGAAGACGGAGGGGACATGTGGCGCCTGGCCAAAGCGACGGGCGTGTTAGATCTCAACTCTTCGTATGCGTACCTCATGTGGTGCCACGACTTTGCTAACACCTCCATCGTCGCGGAAGTCGACGGCGAGTTCGCCGGTTTCATCACCGGCTACATCCGCCCCGCCAGCCCCAACACGCTCATGATCTGGCAGGTGGCCACGGATGAGAGGTTCCGGGGCCGTGGCATCGCGAGCGCGATGCTCACCGAGCTCTTCGATCAATGCCAGGTGTTCGAGGGGGTCGACCGGTTGGAAACGACGATCACCGCCGACAACCCCGCTTCGATCGGGCTGTTCACAAGATTCGCCCAGCGGCGCGAGATTCCCGTTGCCCGGGAACCGTTGTTCGAGGAACAGAACTTCCCCGACGACCACGACACCGAATTCCTCTATCAGATCGGGCCCGAGAACTAGCAGCCGATGACGGCCGCGCCCGCTCCGGGAGCACACGGGGTCGGCTTTCGCATGCCCACGCACGACCTTTTTAAGAATTTCCCCACCGAAAGGAAAGTAGTAATGGATATCTTCGAACAACTGGAATCAGAGGTTCGAGGTTACAGCCGCAATTGGCCCGCGACCTTCGTGAGCGCCAATGGTTGCCGTCAACAGTCTGCCGACGGTGGTGAATATCTCGACTTCTTCTCTGGGGCCGGTGCCCTCAACTACGGCCACAACAACCCCAAGCTCCTCGAGCCGCTCCTGGACTACCTGCGCTCGGGGGCCGTGGTGCACTCGCTGGATATGAAGACCCCCGCGAAGGCGGAGTTCCTCGACACGTTCAACCGGGTGATCCTCCAGCCGCGCGGGCTCGATTACAAGATCATGTTCCCCGGCCCCACCGGAACCAACGCGGTCGAAGCCGCCCTCAAGCTCGCCCGGAAGGTGACGGGGCGCGAGCACGTGCTCTCGTTCACCAACGCCTTCCACGGGATGACCCTGGGCTCGCTGGCGATCACCGGAAACGGGATGAAGCGCCGCGGCGCAGGCATCCCGCTGAGCCACTCCACCACGATCCCGTATGACGATTACCTCGACGGGGAGACTCCGGACTTCCTCTGGCTCGACCGGGTCCTCGGCGATTCGGGATCCGGCGTGGACAAGCCTGCCGCGATCATCGTGGAAACCGTCCAGGGGGAAGGTGGCCTTCGCGCCGCTCGCCCCGAATGGCTGCGCGGACTCGCCCGCCTCTGCGCCACCCACGGCGTGCTGCTCATCGTCGACGACGTTCAGGCCGGCTGCGGCCGCACCGGCACGTTCTTCTCCTTCGAGGAAGCCGGCGTCGTTCCGGACATCGTGTGCGTCTCCAAGTCGATCTCCGGTTACGGCCTGCCGATGGCGCTGACGATGTTCAAACCCGAGCTCGACCAGTGGGCCCCGGGCGAACACAACGGAACATTCCGCGGCCACAACCCCGCGTTCGTCACGGCCAAGGCCGCGATCGAAGAGTACTGGACCACGCCCGAACTGCAGAAGCACGTGCAGCACATCTCCCAGGTCCTGTACGACCAGCTCGAAGAGATCGCGATCCGCACCGATGCCACCGTCCGCGGACGCGGCCTGCTCACCGGCCTGCTCTTCACGGACCCGGAGCACGCGAGCCAGATCGCCGCGGAATGCTACGCCCACGGGCTCCTCGTGGAGACTTCTGGACCGGAGGACGAGGTCGTGAAGATCATGCCGCCGCTGACGATCTCCGAAGAGGACCTTCGCGAAGGACTCGATATCCTCGGAGAGGCCGCTGCGAAAGTGGTCCGCTCCGAACTCGCCACCGTTTAAGAAGGGTCTGAACATGATCGTTACGCACCTGAATGACCTCGACGGCACCGACCGCGACATCCAAACCGAGAACTGGCGCTCTCGGCGGATCGTACTCGCTCGGGAAGGGGTGGGATTCTCCTTCCACGACACGGTGATCTACGCCGGCACGACCTCGACGTTCCACTATCAGAACCACATCGAGGCAGTGTATTGCGTGCAGGGCAAAGGCACGCTCACCAACGAGGAGACCGGCGAGGTTCACCAGATCAGCGACGGTACCCTCTACCTGCTCAATGGGCATGAGAAACACACCGTTCGCGCCGAGGAGGATCTCCGGATGGCGTGCGTGTTCAACCCGCCGGTGACCGGTCGGGAGGTTCACGATGAGAACGGTGTCTACCCACTCGTTGTGGAGGAGACGGCGTAACTCCCGCTGACCTTGATGCGGCGGGTGCAACGACTTGTTGCACCCGCCGTTTTTCTATCCCTTCACACACAGCAGCGTCCGAAGTCGGACCTCGATCGTCACGAGGTCCTTCTGCGCGGCGAGCACCTCATCGAGGTCCTTGTAGGCGCCCGGGATTTCGTCGAGCACTCCGCGGTCCTTGCGGCTTTCCACGCCGCGGGTCTGGGCGGCGAGATCCTCGAGCGTGAAGGACTTGCGGGCCCGGTTGCGCGACATCCGCCGCCCCGCCCCGTGCGAGGCGGAATAGTAGGACTCGGGGTTGCCGAGCCCGCGGACGACGAAGGAGCCCGTTCCCATCGAGCCGGGAATCAGCCCGAGTTCGCCGTCGCCGGCGCGGATCGCGCCCTTCCGGGTGACGACGAGCTCCGCGCCGTCGATCTGTTCCATCGCGACGTAGTTGTGGTGAACGTTGACTACCTCCTCGAACTGCACCGCGTGGCCGGGCAGGGTTTGGCGAACCGCGTCGGCGACGAGGGCCATCATCACCGACCGGGAGCGGGCCGCGTATTCCTGCGCCCACCACAGATCGGAGAGGTAGGCCTCCATCTGCGGGGTGCCGCCCAGGAGCACCGCGAGGTCGCGGTCGACGATTCCGTCGTTGTGCGGCAATTCCTTCGCGACGTTCGCGTGCACCTCGGCGAGCTTGTTGCCGATGTGCCGCGAACCGGAGTGCAGCTGCAACCACACCTGCTCCTCGTCGTCGGCGCACAGTTCGATGAAGTGGTTACCCCCGCCGAGGGTGCCCATCTGGTTCATCGCCCGGCCGAACAGGTCCTGCACCTGCGGGGTGAGCCGGTCGAACCGTTGCCAGAATTTTTCCTCACCGTGGAGTACCGGTGAGTGCGCGGAGCCGCCTTCGAGCGGGCGCAGCGCGGCGAGATCCACCGGTTCGTCGTGGGCGGCGAAACCCACGGGCACGGCCGCTTCGATCCGGCGGCGAAGCGGGCCGAGATCATCGGGGAGATCGGCCGTGGTGAGGTTCGTGCGCACCCCGAGCATTCCGCAGCCGATGTCCACGCCCACGGCGTTCGGGGAGACGGCGTCCTTCATCGCGATCACCGATCCCACGGTGGCGCCCTTGCCCAAGTGGACGTCCGGCATCACCCGCACCCCTTCCACCCAGGGCAGGGTAGCGATGTTTTGCAGTTGGCGGATGGCGGCAGAATCGACGTCCTCCTCCTTCGCCCACATGAGTACGGGCACGTTGGCATCAAGTCGAACGGGAAGCATCTCGGGGCCCCTTCTTCAGTTCGTTACGCTCGGCGCGGCGGCTACCTCCACCGTACCCACCCGCACCTTCCGCGGATGCGATCTGGCTCATAGCAGAACCCGCGGCCTCCCGATATGATGAATTCATCATGTCATTAAGTCAGTCGCACCGGCCGATGTACGAGGTGAAGGCCGGGCTGTTCAAGAGCCTCGCCCATCCCATCCGCATCCACGCGCTGGAGCTGCTCTCCGACGGCGAGGAACACACCGTCAGCGAACTGCAGCAGCACACGGGATTGGAAGCCTCCCACCTGTCGGCTCACCTCGCGGTTCTCCGCCAGAACCAGGTGGTCACCTCCCAGCGCCGAGCAAGTCACGTGTACTACCGAGTGACGACCCCGGAAATCGCTGATCTCCTCGCCTCGGCACGGCGCTTCCTCACCGAGGTCGTGCACGCGAAGCAATCCGCCCTCGACGTGACCTCTCTGCCCGACCTGCCCAATTAAGACGTTACCTCCCAACAACGAAAGAAGTTAATGAAGATCTGGCAGTATTTTCGTAGCCTGCTGCCGCAGGCACGCGACTACGCCGCACTCCCCCGCACCTGGCGCGCTGATCTCATGGCCGGCCTCACCGTCGGGATCGTCGCGCTCCCCCTCGCCCTCGGTTTCGGAGTCTCCTCCGGGGCGGGGGCGGAGGCGGGAATCATCACCGCCATCGTCGCGGGCTTCATCGCCGCTGTCTTCGGCGGGTCCAACGTGCAAGTCTCTGGGCCCACCGGCGCGATGGTCGTCGTGCTCGCCCCCATCGTCGTCACCCACGGGGTGGAGGCGGTGGCGCTCGTCAGCGTGATGGCGGGCCTCATCCTGCTCGTCACCGGCATGGCGCGAATGGGCCGGGCGGTTTCGCTCATCCCCTGGCCCGTCATCGAGGGGTTCACGCTCGGTATCGCAACGATCATCTTCCTGCAGCAGATCCCGTCGGTGACGGCCGGGGCGCCCGTGGAGGGGATGAGCACGAACGTCCTCCTCGCCGCGGTGCAATCCCTCGGCGCGATCGATCCCACCTACGCCCTGTGGGCACTCGTGTGCGTCGCGATCGTCGCCGCGAGCATGATCCTGCTGCCGAGGCTGCATGAAGGTATCCCCGCCTCGCTCGTGGGGATCGCCCTCGCGACCCTCCTCACCCTCCTCGTTCCCACTCCGCTGGCGGTTATCGGGGAGCTTCCCCGCTCCTTGCCCGCGCCCGCGATTCCCTACTTCGACCTGGAGATGCTCTCCACCCTGCTCCTACCGGCGATCACCGTTGCCGCGCTCGCGGGGATCGAATCGCTGCTCGCGATCCGGGTGGCGGCCTCGATGTCGGACACCGGCCCGTACGAGCCGGACCGGGAACTCGTGGGCCAGGGGCTCGCCTCGGTCGGGGCGGGACTGTTCGGGGGCATGCCGGCGACCGGGGCAATCGCCCGGACGGCCGTGAGCCTGCGCGCCGGTGCCCGGACCCGGCTCGCCGCGGGTTTCCACTCCGTGGTGCTGCTCGGGATCATCCTGTTCGCCGCCGCCCCCGTGGGGCTGGTTCCGCTCGCGGCGCTCGGCGGGGTGCTCATGATGACGGCGATCAGGATGGTCCGCCGCCACACCGCCGCGGCGATCCTGCGCTCCACCCGCGCCGACGCCGCCGCCTTCATCATCACCGCCCTCGTCACCGTCTCGGTGGACCTCATCTTCGCCGTCATCATTGGGATCATCGTCGCGGGCTTCTTCGCCATCCGCGCGCTCTCGCGTGCGACCGGGGTGCGCCGCGAGGAGATCCCCGGGCAGTACATCGACGGCGATGAGAAGATCGCCCTCATGCGCATCCGCGGGCCGCTGTTCTTCGCCTCCTCCGACCGCATCTTGGAGGAGGTGACGAACCAGGAAGACGTCTCCGTCGTCATCCTGCAGATGTCGCAACTGGAGCTCGTGGACGCAACGGGCGCGCACACGCTCAGCGAGATCGTCACCCGCCTGGAGCGGCGCGGGATCACCGTGCTCATCAAAGGGGTCCTGCCGATCCACACCCAGCTTTTCAGCCGGGTCGGGGTCACCGGCGCGCTGCGGCACGAGAACCATCTGTTCACCGAACTCGGCCCCGCGCTCATCCACGCCCGCTCCCACATCGACCGCGAACGCAAGCAGCTCATTCCCCGGAGTACCTCGTGAAGCCCCGTTCCTTCAGCCTCGTCCAGCCGATCCTCGTGCCGCGCACCGGAACGCATGAAGAGATCATTCTCGGTGCGGCTCACGCCTCGCTGCGCGCGTTCTGCACCGACGAGGGCGGCCGGTCCGATAGTGGCCCGTGGCAGACCTGGCTCAGCCAGGGTCCGGCTAAATCGGTGCGCCGGGTCAAAGCGCCCTCGCACCTGGATCAGGTTCGGCAGTGGGCCGCCGAGGAGGGCGTTCCCGTAGGCGAACACCTCGGGGTGCTCGCGCTCCCGCCGATGACGTACGAGGAGATGCCCAAACGAGTACGGGGCGCCCAGGTGAACGGGGTGGACTATGCGCCCCTGCCGGGGCCACGTCCAGATTCGCCCGAGGCGCCGCTGCGGATCGCCACCCTGGGCTCGCTCACGACCGGCAAGGCCGCCGCCCAGGTCGCCCACGCCGCGTGGGGCTGGTCCCTCAACCAGGCCGGGGGCGCACCGGAGCCGTGGTTCACGCTCTCGTTCGTTTCGCCGTCAGAAATCCGCGCGCTGAGCACGCAGCCGGGCGCCGTACCGGTGCGCGATGCCGGGTTCACCGAGGTCGCTCCGGGCACCGTCACGGCCGTCGCGATTGCCGAGCCGAGGGGCTAGGGTACCTTCAACGAGTTCACGAGGTCGCCGCAGCCCTGGCGGATCTCCGATTCCATTTCGGAGTGCTCCCACTGGCAGTACACGTGCAGGAGCTGGGTGGTGGAGAACAGCCAGTACCCCTCATAGTCGTAGTCCTCGAGCCGCAGATCCTGCTTGATCGCCGGGTATCCGTTGATCTCGGTCATCTCCGCCTCGGAGAGCTCCTTCGCACCGATCTGGGTGCGATACTGCGCGAGGCGTTCCTCCACCGCTTCCAACGGCACCGCCTCGCAGTCATCGGTGTGCTCATTCCAGCCCACACCCGTGTAGTAGTTCACGCTGATGACGTCGAGGGTGCGGTTCGGGAGCGATTCGGGCGCCGCTACCCAGATCCAGCCGATGTCTTCCACGGGGTTGTCTTCGTGGTAATGGCTGGAGACGTCGTGGAAACCGGCGGGCGTCGACCAGGTCGCCGCCTCCAGATCGGAGTCGGCGAGGCTGAGGGAGTCATCGCTGCCCTCCGGTGCGCAATCGCGTAAACCGGGGTGGAGTTCTGTGGGGGGCTCGCGGGGGGTGTCGCGGGAGCCGTCGGTCTCGTCTTCCCCGCCCCCGAGCGTGCTCGGGAGCCCGCAGGCGGTGAGCATCACCACGGCGGAGGCGGCGACGAATGCTCGTGCTGGGCGGGAGCGCCTAGCCCGCAACGATCTTCCCCTCGCGGACGGTCACAGGGAATTCCGGCAGATCCTCCTCCGCGGGGCCGGTGAGGACTGCTCCTGTGTAGGTGTCGAACTCGGAGCGGTGGCATGGGCATTCGAGGATCTCTGGCCGCTCGGCGTCGGGAACGACGTTGCAGCCCTGATGCGTGCAGACAGCACTGAAGGCCCGGAAGGTACCCTCCGGAGTGCGCGTGAGGATCATCGAGGTGTCCCCCACGACCACTGGGATCGCCTCGCCTTCGGCGACGTCAGCCGCATCGGCGAGCACCGTTCCTTCCTCGAGCTCCTCCGTGCTCTCGGAGCAGCCCGCGAGCACGCCTGCAGCAGCGATCCCTGCTCCGAGCCCAAGGAGCTGACGGCGGCAAAGCTGAAAACTCACGCCTCCCATCCTAGGTCACGACGGTCCCGTTTCACTCCTTCCGTTCCCGCCGCAGGGAGATTCGGCAGCGATCCACCCGCGCGAAGGGGACGAGATCGTTGACGGCGACCTCGGCGTCCCATTGCGCCAGGGCGCCCTTCATCACTCCCAGGTGCACTGCGCAGACCGGGGGCAGCACGCGAGTGCCTGCCTTTCGTGCGTCTTCTACGTGCTCCATCTGCGCCTCGTCCACGAACGGGCAGGACTTGATGTAGATGTCCGAATTCGAGGGTGGGTCGGATTCGAAGCCCATGTCCTGGAGCAGGGTGCACAGCGCGTTGACATCGCTGTGCACCGGCGCGGGACGGGCCCCGGTTTCGGTCGTCTCCGCTTGCGCTCGGCCCCATCGCTGTCCGATCTGTTCGGCCCGCGCGGCCCCGTCCGGATCGGAAGCGAGATCGCCGAGGAGGAGTTTCACGAGCGTTTCGGTGTGCCGCATCTGCGAGGGCGCGACCCGGGCGATCGCGCGGTAGCGAATGGCGGGGCGACCCACAGAACGCTCAGCGGATTCGTCGTCCTCAATCTCGATGAGACCGTCGGCGAGGAGGGATTCCAAGTGGAACCGCACCGTATTCCCGTGCACGCGAACGAGCCGCGCGAGTTCGCTCACCGTCTTCGCCGTCGCGGCCCCGCGTAGCGCCTCGAGGATTTGCTGGCGTCGGCCCACTGGTCGTTCCATGAGTACAGTTTATCCAATAACTCGTTGGAATATTTTTGAAAGTGGGAGTGCCTCCGTGGAGTTCGACCTTCGCTCAATTCCCCCACCGGGTGGGCACGTGCAGGTGTATCGCGCGTTCCGCGACCTCGGCGTCGGGGAGCTGCTCACGCTCGTTGCCGATCGCGACCTTGCCGAGATCCGCGCCCAGTTCGAGCGGGACTTTCCCCGCGGTTTCTCCTGGCGGGATCTGGAATCCGGCCCGGCCCTCTGGCGAGTGGAGCTTGTCAAGACCGCGAAGTCCGCTCTGCCGCAGATCGTGGGCAATACGCGCACGCTGGCCGCCACGTCGATGGACGGAACGCAGGTGCAGTGGAAAATCCAGGTGTCGGATCGGGATCTGGATTCCAATCTCATCGCGGTCGCCCCCGAGGGGAAGGTCGCTGCCCACCCGGGCCCGGGGATCGACGTCCTGATGATCGTCGTCGACGGGCAGGGGGCGGTGAGTACCGAAATCGACGAGGTTGAGGTCGAAGCCGGCGATCTTATCTGGCTGCCCAAGCATTCACGGCGGGCGATTCGAGCGGGGTCGGCAGGCTTGCGTTATCTCACCGTGCACACCCACAAGACCGGGCTGCAGATCACGCGCCGGTGAGAACTAGGACCTAATTCCCGAATCCACCCGGGTCGGTAGCATCCGGAGCGAAGAAAAGCAAGAAGTTGGGACGTTCGGCCCGTGACAGGTTGCTGCGGGGTCGCGAGGATGGAGCCATCCTCAGATCGAGGAGCAAGTTTTCGCTAGGAGCAACCATGACTACCGAGATGAAGCCCCGCCCACTGGCCACCCCTGGGGTGCGGCGCCAAGAAGACATCATCACCAGCCCCGCACTGCGCAAGGTGCTCGCCGCCGCCCGGATCATCATCGGATTCGGTTTCCTGTGGCCCTTCCTCGACAAGCTGTTCGGCCTGAATTACTCCACCACGGCCGACGCGGCGTGGATCAACGGCGGTTCCCCGGCTCAGGGGTACATCGCCGGGATCGAGGGCCCGTTCGCCAACTTCTTCGCCATCTTCGGCAACGCCTTCGGCGACTGGCTCTTCATGCTCGGCCTGTTCGGGATCGGGATCGCGATGATCACCGGCGCCGGCCTGCGGATCGCCGCCGTCGGCGGGACGATCCTCATGCTGTTCATGTTCCTCGCCGACCTGCCGACGGCCACGACCATCGTCGACGGCGAAATGATCCGGGGCGCGACGAACCCCCTCCTCGACTCCCACTGGTATGAAGCGCTACTTCTCATCATCCCCGCGATGACACTAGCCGGGGACACTTGGGGCCTAGGCAAGTGGTGGAGCAGCACCCCACTGGTTCAACGCAGCCCCTGGCTCCGCTAGGAGCAACTCTGTTCGCCCTAGCCAATAAAACGGGACCCGCGCGGGTCCCGTTCTTCTGTGTGCACTGCCGCCTTCCCCGGGGCTGACCGGACCACGTGCGTTCCTCTGTTCCTCGGTCCGGGCGGGTCACCTCCGTTGGCCCCACTGATCAGTGCCCGAACGCCTCCCTCAGCCACCAGGCGGGCTCGCGGGAGGTGATTTTCGCGTCGATGAGGAGGGGACGGTCCTGCCTTCGCAGCCATTCGGGCACGGGCGCGAGGTCGGCGCGGGTCCCCACGGTGAGCGCCTCGAATCCGAGCCCGGTTGCGACGCGCGCGAAATCAACGTCGGGAAACCGCACCTGGTCATGGTTCTCGCCGGCGAAATGGTGTACCTCGGCGGAGTAGGCCGAATCGTTGTAAACAACCACGATCATCGGCAGCTCCAGGCGGGAGATCGTTTCTAGCTCCGCTAAGGACATCGCGGCCCCACCGTCGCCGAGGGCGGCGAGGGCGAGCCGGTCCGGCGCTGCGATCGCCGCGCCGATCGCGGTGGCCAGCCCTAGCCCGATCGACTGGAAGGCCTGCGTGAAACAAAGCGAGCGCTCGTCGACGTGGTCGAAGAAGGCTGCGGGGTACCCCATGAAATTGCCCGAGTCGATTCCGACCACCCGCGGCTGGGGGAGCATCGAGTTGAGCTCCAGGGTGAGGGTTCGCGGGTCGATTCGGCCCGCTCCGCTCGAGTCTTGGAACGGCAGGTCCGGCCAGCTCGAGGCCTCGAGCTGCTGCTGCACCTCTCGCGTGCGGTAGCCGGTACTCGGCGGGGCTCCTTCCTGTTCGAGGAGGTCCCGTAGCATGGCGGCGGTGCGGGCGGCGTCCCCGTGTACGCCTAGGTCGATGGCCCGGTGCGCGCCGAGCGCAGCGGGGGTGTCGTCGACCTGGACCACCTTCGCCCCCTCCCCGATGAGCCGGCCGTGGCGCGTCGTCCACATGTTGAGTGCGCACCCCCAGCCGACGAGGAGGTCCGCGTCGGCGATGAGCCGCGCAGCCACGGGTGAGGAGAAGCCCCCGGAGATACCGAGATTCCAGTCCTCGCCGGAGAACAATCCGGCCCCTACGGCTGAGGTGGCCAGGAGCGCACCGGACTGTTCGGCGAGGGCGAGCAGTTCTCCGCGCGCCCCTCGCGCGCCTCGACCGGCGATGAACACGGGGCGGCGGCTGGCGAGCAACACGTCGCGAAACCGTTCCAGGTCCGCGGCTGTGGGTGCGGGTCTCTGCGCGGGGGTGGGGGCGCGCGGGGTTTGACCCGGGTCGGGTTCGGCGAGGAGGGTCACGGGAAGGTTGACGACGACGGTCTGGCGATCGCGGCGCGCGGAGTCGACCGCGCTGGCGAGGTCCGCAACGGCGGTTGCCGGGTCGGTGAGGGTGCGTTCCGCCGCACCGATCGCGCGCGCGATGGCGCGTTGGTTGATGTAGAAATTCGAGTCCGGCGCCGTGGCGGCCGGTGCGAGCACGACTAGAGGGGTGCGGGATTTAGCAGCCTCGGTGATTCCGGTGATCGCGTTGGTGTAGCCGCAACCCTGGTGCACGCTGAGCATCGCCACTTCCCCGCTCGTGCGCGCGTACGCATCGGCCATCGTGGCGGCGCCGCCCTCGTGGCGCGCGGCGGTGAAGGTGCCCCCGGCGTCGGCGAAGGCGCGGGACAGGTGGAAGTTGCCTGATCCCACGACCCCGAATCCGTGGCGGATCCCGCTGTCGACCAGGGCTCGCCCCAGGGCGTGGGCGAGGGTCACCGTTCGACCAGCGCGAGCACCCGGGCCGGGGAGCCCGAGCCGGTGACGATCTTCAGGGGCGAGGCGAGGATGATCGCTCCGGTCACCGGGAGTTGGTCGAGGTTCTGCAACTGCGCGAGGCCGTACTTGCCCGCGCCCATGAAGAAGTCGTGGCACGGGAAGATCGGGTCGAATCCGGCGGCCGCGCCGGCATCTGTGCCGACCGTCTCCACCCCGAGTCCCTGCAACGGCGTTTCCTCGGCGATGTATTTCGCGGCCGCGGAAGATAGGCCCGGGCTGAGGGGCTCGCCGGCCGTGTTGTTGATCATCGCCTGTTGGCCCTCCCGCTGCGACCACCCGGTGCGGCACAGTAGCCACCCGCCGGTGGGGAAAGAACCGAGTTCGGATTCGAATGCGCGCACGTGTTCGAGGTCGATGATGAACCCGGGATCCTCCTGCACCTCGCCGGTGACGTCGAGCACAACGGCGGGAGCGAGCAGGTCGCGTGCGGGGACCGAGGCGATGTCCGCGAGGTCTTTTCCGCTCGCCCAGTGGTTCGGGGCGTCGAAGTGGGTCCCGGTGTGTTCACCGGTGCGGAAGTTATTCCAATACCACGCGGGGCCCCGGTCGTCGTAGCGGGAAATCTCTTCCAGTTCGAACCGGGCGGTTTGGCCGAACTGTTCGGGAAGTTCCAGGATCGGGGTCTCGCTGGTGAGCGGTGCGGTGAGATCGATGACCTCGACACCGCCCTCCCGGATTTCGGTCATCAGCCTCGACAGAACAGACACGGTGGACGATCTCCTTTGGTCGCAGGATGGACCCAGGTGCCGGGGCCCATCCGTTGATGATAGCGACCTTTCAGCGCCCGCCTGCCCCACCCGTTCCGGGGCGCAGCCCTCAGGCCTTGCGCCCGGTGAGTGCCCCGTAGATGACGAGCACGATGAGCGAGCCACCGATGGCGAGCAACCAGGTCTTGATCTCGAAGAAGTCGCCCAGGCCGGTGTCGAGCGCGACCGAGCCGATCCACCCGCCGAGGAAGGCCCCGATCACCCCGACGACGAGGCTTCCGAGCCATCCCCCTGGCGCACGGTCGGAAAGGATCGCTTTTGCGATCGCACCGCAGATGAGACCGAGAATGAGGAACGCGATGAAACCCATTGATACCTCCAAAGGTGGTTAGTGGACTAAAGCTTTCTGCCTTCGCCCTCTGGGAGCAACCCCTTCACGGCTTCCGCGTCGCCTGGTATGGCCCCTAGTACGAATCGGGGTCGGCACCGCTTCCCGCAGCGAACTTCGCAGCGAGTGCTTCCGATCCTCGCGCGAGTAACGCAACGTCCGCGCCGACGAGCACGAAGGTCGCTCCGGCGTCGATGTAGGATCGCGCGATGGCGGGGTCGAACGCGTTCACTCCTACCGGCGTTCCCGCGGCGATGACCGCGGCGAAGGTGTCGTTGACGGCGGCGATGACCTCGGGGTGGGCCTGCTGCCCGAGGTGCCCCATCGAGGCGGCGAGATCGGAGGGGCCGACGAATACGCCGTCAACACCATCGACCGCGGCGATCTCTGCGGCGTTCTCAACCCCGGTCGCGGTTTCGATCTGGACGAACAGCGAGACGTACTCGGAGGCGTGCTGCAGGTAGTTGTCGACCCGATTCCACCGGGCCGACCTGGCGAGCGCCGAGCCGACTCCGCGCCTGCCGCGGGGTGGGTAGTGCATCGCCGCTACGGCTGCCTGGGCTTCCTCGGCGGTGGACACCATCGGAACGAGGATGTTCTGGGCACCCGTGTCGAGCACCTGCGTGATGATCACCCGGTCGTTCGTCGGCACCCGCACCACCGGGGTGATGGGATACCCGGAGACGGCCTGGAGCTGGGCGGTCACCGATTCGAGGGAGTTCGGGGAGTGCTCCATGTCGATGAGGGTCCAATCCATCCCCGCTCCCGCGCAGATCTCGGCGACGAGCGGGGAACCGGAACACACCCAGATTCCCGCCAGCGCCCGGTCGGCTGCGGCGAGGCGATCGCGCAGGGTCATTCGAAGCGGCATGAGATCGCCCCCATCGAACCGTAATCGCACAGCACCGTGTCCCCCCGTTCCACCCATATGGGGCGAGTGAAGGAACCGGCGAGGATCACATCACCGGCGCAGAGCCCGTCGTCATGGGCGGCGAGCTTGTTCGCGAGCCAGGCCACGCCGGCGGCGGGGTGGTTGAGCACGGCGGCGGCGACCCCGGTTTCCTCGATGACCTCGTTCCGATAGAGCAGCGCGGAGACCCAGCGCAGGTCGACGTCGTGCGGGCGGGTGGGGTTTCCCCCGTACACCATCGCGCCCATTGCAGCGTTATCGCTGATCGTGTCGACGATCGTGCGCCCTGAAAGTTCGATCCGGGAAGAAAGGATCTCTAGGGCGGGGATCACGTATTCGGTCGCGCGCATCACGTCGAACACGTTCGTGTTCGGCCCCCGTAGGTCCGCCGCGAGAACGAAGGCGAGCTCCACCTCGATCCGCACGCCGGTGAACCGATCGAACTCGATGACCGACCCGTTTTCGTAGACCATGTCGTCGAAGATCGCACCGTAATCAGGTTCGGTGATGCCGGTCGCCGCTTGCATCACCTTGGAGGTGAGCCCGATCTTACGCCCGACGAGTCGCCGGCCGGCCTCCTGTCCGCGGCGGCGCCATTCATTTTGGACGGCGTAGGAGTCCTCGATCGTCATCTGCGGGTAGCGAGCGGTCAGGAGCGGAATGGTCTGCCGGTTCGCTTCAGCTTCAGCAAGCTCGTCGGCGATCGCGATGATCGTCTCGTGCGGGAGCATAACCCCTTCTTTCCGGTCGGTGCGGGTTGTCGATGAACGTAGCGTGATGCTTAGAGCTGGTGGCCGAGCTTGTACTCACCCTTCTTGTAATCGGGCAGGTCCTCCCCCGCGCGGGTGTAGGAGAACCCGTCGGCGCCGATCGTCACCGCCAGTTCGGAATCATCGGTGCGAGAGGTGACTTCCTGCGGATTGCCGTCGAGGTCGAGCACTGTGGAGGCGTCGGTATACCAGGAGGGAACGACGGGGGTGCCCCACCAGTCGCGGCGCTGGTTGTCGTGGACGTCCCAGGTGACGACGGGATTGTCCGGGTCACCGGTGTAGTAATCCTGGGTGTAGATCTCCACGCGGTGCCCATCGGGGTCGCGCAGATATAGGTAGAACGCGTTGGAAACGCCGTGGCGGCCCGGTCCGCGTTCGATCGCGTCCGACCGGCGCAGGGCACCGAGCTTGTCGCAGATCGCGAGGATGTTGTGTTTCTCATGGGTCGCGAACGCGATATGGTGCATCCGCGGACCGTCACCGCCCGTCATCGCCGTGTCGTGCACCGTGGGTTTGCGGCGCATCCACGCGGCGTAAACGGTCCCTTCGGAGTCCTGGATGTCCTCCGTGGTACGGAATCCGAGGTCCTCCATGTATCCCACCGCGCGCGGTACGTCCGGGGTCACCTGGTTGAAGTGGTCGAGCCGGACGAGCGCACCCGGGTTGTACAGGTCGTAGCGCCAGGCGAGGCGCTCGACGTGACGGACGTCGTAGAAGAATTCGTACGGGAAGCCCAGCGGGTCTTCTACGCGGACCGAGTCACCGATTCCCTTGACGAATCCGTCCTGCTTGCGTTCCACCCGGCAGCCGAGTTCCCCGTAGAAGGCCTCGGCCTTGTCGAGCTCCTGCGGGCTGCGCACCCGGAAGGAGAACGCCGCGACCGCCGCGACCGGCCCCTGACGCAGCACGAGGTTGTGGTGAATGAACTCCTCGAAGGAGCGCAGGTAGATCGCACTTTCGTCCTCGACGGTGACGACGAGGCCGAGGACATCCACGTAGAACTCCCGCGACGCCGCGAGGTCGGTGACCTGGATCTCCATGTATGCGCAGCGCAGGATATCCGGCGGCGGTGACTGCGGGGTCGGGATCGGGTTGTCGATTTTCATCGAGTGGTTGGGTACATGTGCGGGTGAGGACATGTGTGCTTCCTTGCGTTGATGAACCAAATCCGATTCAGAGGCGTTCTTCTACACTCGGGCGGGCCTCTTCGCTCTTTCCGAAGGTGGGGTTGTGCACCTTGCCGAGGTTGATGTGCACGGCTTGCTGATCGGTGTAGAAGTCGATCGAACGGTAGCCACCCTCGTGGCCCAGGCCGGAGGCCTTGACGCCTCCGAACGGGGTGCGCAGGTCGCGCACGTTGTTGGAGTTCAGCCACACCATGCCCGCCTCGATGTCCTGGGCGAAGTTGTGTGCGCGCTTGAGGTCGTTGGTCCACAGGTACGCGGCGAGGCCGTAGCGCACGCCGTTCGCAAGTTCGAGCGCTTCTTCCTCCGAATCGAACGGGGTGATGGCGACGACGGGGCCGAAGATCTCTTCCTGGAAGATCCGCGCGTCCGGGGCGACGTCGGCGAACACGGTCGGTTGCACGAAGTTCCCCGTGTCGAACCCCTCGGGACGTCCACCCCCGGCGACGAGCCGGCCCTCGCTCTTGCCGACCTCGACGTAGCTCATCACCTTTTCGTAGTGCTCGGGGTGTACCAGCGCCCCGACCTCGGTCTCGGGCTCGTGGGGATAGCCGACCTTGACGCGCTTGGCCTGGGCGGCGTACCTCTCCACGAATTCGTCATAGATGGAACGTTCGACGAGGATCCGCGAGCCGGCGGTGCAGCGTTCACCGTTGAGGGAGAAGACCCCGAAGATCGTCGCGTTGATCGCGTCCTCGAGGTTGGCATCGGCAAACACGATCGCCGGCGATTTCCCGCCGAGTTCCATCGAGAGGCCTTTGAGGAAGGGAGCGGCATTGGCGAAGATGATCTGGCCGGTCCTGGATTCTCCGGTGAAGGAGATGAGGGGGACGTCCGGGTGCTTGACCAACGCATCACCGGCGTCCTCACCGAACCCGTTGACGAGGTTGAACACCCCTTGGGGTAGCCCCGCTTCTTCGAAGATTCCTGCCCACAGCGAGGCCGAGAGCGGGGTGAACTCCGCCGGCTTGAGCACGACGGTGTTCCCCGTGGCGAGCGCGGGCCCGAGTTTCCAGGATTCGAGCATGAACGGAGTGTTCCACGGGGTAATGAGCCCTGCGACGCCGATCGGTTTGCGGTTGACGTAGTTGATCTGCCGGCCCGGCACCTTGTAGGTGTCGTCGGCCTGCGCGACGACGAGGTCGGCGAAGAACCGGAAGTTTTCCGCAGCCCGGCGCGCCTGACCCAGCGCCTGGGAGATGGGCAGCCCCGAGTCGAAGGACTCCAGTTCAGCCAGTCGCTGGTCGCGGGATTCGACGAGGTCGGCGATCTTGTGCAGGATCCGGGAGCGCTCCCGCGGGAGCATCTTGGGCCAGGGCCCCTCGGTGAAGGCCCGCCGGGCCGCTTCGACGGCGAGGTCGATGTCGGCGCTCTTGCCTGCTGCGGCCCGGACGTAGGCTTCGTTCGTCACCGGATCGAGCACGTCGAAGGTCGCCCCGTCGGCGGAGTCGACGAACGCGCCGTCGATATAGTGCTGGATGCGTTCGGGCAGGTCTGCCGGCTTGCGGTGACCAAGTGATGCGCGTGTCATGTCAATCTCCTGGTTCGGTGAGGCCTATAAGTGACGGTTCTTGGCTGAGATAGGCGCCGAGCGTGGCGATCTGATGCTCGCGCGCAGCGGCTTCGACCTCCTCGATCGGTGCGGAGGCTTCGATGAGGCGAATGATGTGTTCGTGTTCCCGGACCGATTCCTTCGCACGCTCGGGCACGCGCGTGAAACTCGAATCGCGCAGGTATCCCAGCCGCGCCCACTCCGCCTCGACGAGGTCGAGCAGGCGGGCGTTCGTGCAGCGCTTGTAGAGTGCAGCGTGGAATTTCTGGTTCAGCGCGGTGAACACCTGCGGGTTGAGGTGCTCGAGCTGCGCGGTCATCTCCGCGTTGATCGCCCGCGCTACCCGCAGATCCGCCGCGGTGAGGTGCGGAGCTGCCAGCGCGGTGGCCGCCCCTTCGAGGTAGCCCAGGGTCTCCATGCTGTCGCGGTATTGCGCGAGGTCGACCATCGACACGTGCGCGCCGACGTTCCGGGTGAAGGTGACCATCCCTTCGGCCTCTAGTTGGCGGATAGCTTCACGCACCGGCACCACCGACATCCCGAGCTCCGCGGCGATCGCGCCGAGCACGAGCCGGTATCCCGGGGTGAAGTCCTGGCCCGTGATCCGTTGTTTGATCCACTCATAGGCGAGCTGGGATTTGCTTCGCTGAGCCGGTTCCGCGGTCATCTCACCCCCCGCGCTTTTCGGAGTTGTACCGCTCCCGCCACGCGGCGTTCATCGGGAACAGGTCGCCAACGGGGTGGCCTTCGGCGATGCGCTGGGCAACCCAACCGTCCTCTTCTTCCTTCGCCAGCGCCGCAGCCACGACGTCCTCGGCGATCGCCGGTGGGATGACGACGACGCCGTCGGAGTCGGCGACGATGATGTCGCCGGGCTGTACGGTCGCGCCGCCGCAGGCGATGGTGAGATCGTAGTCCCAGGGCACGTGCCGCCGTCCAAGAACTGCGGGGTGGGGGCCTTTGGAGTAGACGGGCAGGCCGATGGCGGCGACCTCCTCGTAGTCGCGCACTCCCCCGTCGGTGATGATCCCGGCGGCGCCGTTGTGGCGCGCGCGGATCGCGAGGATGTCCCCCAGGGTGCCGGTTTCCACGACGCCACGGGCCTCGATGACGATGACCTCACCTTCCTGCACCGAGTCGAACGCCCGCTTTTGGGCGTTGTAGCCGCCGCCGTGGGATGTGAACAGGTCCTCGCGATTGGGAACGAAACGCAACGTCTTCGCGGTGCCGACGATCTTGCCGGCACCCGGCTGCGGATGGACGCCGTCGATGTGGACGTTGTTGAGTCCGCGTTGGCGGAGCATCTGCGAGAGCGTCGCCACTGGGCACTGCTCGAGCTTCGCGCGAAGTTCGGCGGGCAGGCCCGCCGTGGGCGGTTCGATACCCGCGGCTTCAGCCGATCCCCATGCGTCGATCCGCTGCCCGTCATCCACCGAGGGCAACGAGCCGATTGATTCATCGAAACCACCGCTGGGCCCCTCGACGATCGTCGTCACTAACCGGCCGGAGGTGTGACCGGCGGCCGGCGAGTCCACTTCCACCTCGACGACGTCCCCGGGCTGCACGACCGAGGACCCGGCCGGGGTTCCGGTGAGGATGACGTCCCCGGGTTCCAAGGTGAAGTGCTGGGAGAGATCGGCAACGAACTGCGCGAGCGGGAAAATGAGGTCGCTCGCCTCGCCGTCCTGGGCGAGTTCCCCGTTGACCCACGTGCGAACTCGCAGCCTCGCGGGATCGATCTCGCGGGCATCGATGAGCTGCGGGCCGATCGGGGTGAAGCCGTCCCCGGATTTGTTGCGGACGTTGGAGCCCCTGTCGTTCGCCCGCAGGTCGTACATCCCGAAATCGTTCGACGCGGTGACGTAGGCGACGTGGTCCCACGCCCGGGCCAGCGGCACCCGATAGGCGGGCTCGCCGATGACGAGGGCGATCTCCCCTTCGAAGGCGAGCAGTTCGATCCCGGCCGGCCGCCCGAGCTTGGAACCCGATGCCGCAACGGAACTTGAGGCCTTAAAGAAGTACGAGGGCGCCGCGGGCCGCCTCCCCCGTTGGTCCGCCCGGGATCCGTAGCTAAGGTGCACGGCAATGATTTTGCCCGGGCGCGCCGGTAACCCGGAGAAACGTGAGTCGGTCACGGAGCCTCCTCGCTCTTGCGTCGTATTTGAAATCGTATATGATCGTGGCGCATCTGGGCAAGCGAGCCATCCTCTCGCCCACCGGTATGTCGCACAACGACGTCGTCAATACAAGGAGCCACAATGATGGGCGCAAGCACGCCTCGTCGCGGGTCAATCGGAAAAGAAGATTGGCGCGTACTGTTCGCCACCATCGTCGGTACCGCCGTGGAGTGGTACGACTTCTTCATCTATGCCACCGCCGCCGGCCTCGTCTTCGGCGAGCTCTTCTTCGAACCGGCGGGCACCGGCGTGGGCCAGATCCTCTCGTTCGCCACCGTGGGCATCAGCTTCCTGTTCCGCCCACTCGGTGCATTTCTCGCCGGGCACCTCGGCGACCGCTACGGGCGCCGCTTGGTTCTCATGCTCACCCTCATCCTCATGGGTGCGGCAACCACCCTCATCGGGGTGCTGCCCACCTACGCGAGTATCGGGATCGCCGCTCCGATTCTCCTCATCCTCCTGCGGATCCTTCAGGGGATCTCCGCCGGCGGCGAGTGGGGCGGCGCCGTGCTCCTCGCCGTCGAGCACGCCCCTAGCGAGCGGCGGGGCGGGTTCGGGGCAGCCCCACAGATCGGGGTGCCCATCGGCCTGCTGCTCTCCTCCGGGGTGATGGCGCTGATGACGACGATCGCGCCGGGTGATGCGTTCCTACGGTGGGGCTGGCGGATCCCATTCCTCCTGTCCATCGTGCTCATCCTCCTCGGCTACTACATCCGCCGGAAAGTTGAAGAGAGCCCGGTATTCCTCGAAATCGCCAAACGCAAGGAGCAGGCGAGTGCGCCCATCGGGGTGCTGTTCAGGAGGCACGCTCCACTCGTTCTCATCGCGGCACTCGTGTTTGCGGGCAACAACGCCGTGGGGTACATGACCACCGGCGGCTATATCCAGCGCTACGCCACGAACCCCGACGGCCTTGGGCTCGAACGGGGCCCGGTGCTCTGGGCGGTGACGGCCTCTGCGGTGACGTGGCTCATCTCCACCCTCATCGCCGGGTTCGTCTCGGACCGGTTCGGACGCCGCAACACCTACGTCCTCGGTTGGATCGTGCAAGGGGTCGGGGTGTTCACGCTGTTCCCCCTCGTCGATTCGGGCAACGTGTGGCTGCTGTTCCTCGGCCTCGCCATCCTCACGATCGGACTCGGGTTCACCTACGGCCCCCAAGCGGCCCTCTACGCCGAATTGTTCCCCGCCTCTGTGCGCTTCTCCGGGGTGTCGATCTCGTACGCGATCGGCGCGATCCTCGGTGGGGCGTTCGCGCCAACGATCGCCGAGTCGCTCGTCCAACGCACCGGGTCAACGTCTTCCGTGGCGTGGTACCTCGCGGGGATGACCCTCATCGGCCTCATCGCGACCTCGCTCCTGCGGGACCGTTCGGGCATCCCCCTCGGGCCAGAAGCCGAAGAGGAACAGGCGAAATCCCCCATCCTCGGGGCGCGGACCTAAGGCCGCGCGCGGCGCTAGCCGCCCAGTGCGGCGACGATCGCCTTCGCGGCGCCGCGAAGGCGGGCCCCGATCTCCGCAGTGGAGACCTCCGAGGAAACGTATACCGCTCCCACCGACGCAGGGGCGTGCCCGCGGATGCGCAGTGGCACCGCGACCGCGCGCAGATTCGGGATGACCTCGCCGGAGGAGAGGAACGCACCCCCCGCCCCTCCCCCGCGGACGTCCTCGACGACGCGCTCACTCACGTGCGGCGGCCAATCCGATGGGGGAACCTGCGCGAGGATCGCCCGGCCCGGCGCCCCCAGCCCCACAAAGTGGCGGGTGCCGGGGCGCTGGGCAACGGCAGCGACGGCGTGTCGCGGCTCCACGGACGTGAGCGTCACGCACTCCTCGCGATCGAGCACGGCGACGAAACACGTCATG
>Ga0209487_1000993_pt1 | contig 24572 bp, 13 predicted proteins | sample Poulit2012_FD_187524 | JGI IMG/M metagenome (GOLD analysis project Ga0209487, IMG submission 187524) | Agricultural soil microbial communities from Georgia to study Nitrogen management - Poultry litter 2012 (SPAdes) (version 2) | ecosystem: Environmental > Terrestrial > Soil > Agricultural land...
TGCCGACCCCCGGACCACAGATATATCCGCGTTCTAAATGCTAAGGGGATGCTGCCTGTTGCAATGACCTGATCGTTCCTGCTGAAAGCGAATTCAGGCGAGAACACGCCCCTCCCCTTCATTTGAATCTCCAGGTCGCCGATCTCGATCGATCCTTCGTTCTTCATCATCGATAGCCAGACCAGGGCGGTGACGTCCTCCCCGCCCCGGTCAATGAAGACGCGAAACCGCATCGAACACATCGACGCCGACTCAAATCGGTAACGAACGCTCATCGGTTGCTGAACTGCATCTGAGACGTGGTTCATGTATACAAGTGGAGGCGATTAAATCGAAGCGGCGAATGTATACAAGACTTTGGAATCATCAACTTCCCGGACCTAACAAATCGAACCGATGAAGGTATGCGGGACGGCTTTCATCGGACGTAATAGTCGATGCAGGGTTACGAGCGCCTTTAAGATTACTTTTAGTCGACGGGGATACGGCACGTATGGCTTCTCACTCCGGAATTGTCGGTCCTCTCCGCATCCGCATCACCAAACCAAAAAGGGCGTGCGTTCACCATGGAACACACGCCCTGAAAGACGGAGTTCGCTGCGCCGGGTTACGCTATCCTTCCAGACCCTGTTTGATCAGGTGGCGCAGATACTCGCGATGGGCAGCCGTCTCCACATCGCCGCCGGCGCGGGAGGCGACCCGATCGATGGCGCGCAGATTGGCGAGGGCCACCGACTTCGAGTTGGCGTCGTATGTCGGGCCGTCCTCGTCGTCTAAGACGCGCAGCAGCCGGCCGACGTACTCGGTCTGCAGGTTACGGCGGAACGAGTTGACCGATCGACCGGCATCGGCGTCGAAGATGGCCGAGGTAAGATCGCCCATTACGTCTGCGAGCGAGTACTCGTTGCCGTAGAGTCCGGAGTCGGTGATGCGCTGCAGGACCGACGGATGAAGCAGATGGTTCAGCGTGTTGTTCTGGATCGCGGCGACCCGGCTGTGGATCTTTGGATCTTCGGTGTCGGAGAAAAAGCCGAAGCCACGCCGCTGCATCTGCAGGTGCGCGTAGAGCTTGCCGTCGTGTGCGAAGGCATCCGGGCCGAAGACGTGTTGCGCCAGGGCGTTCATCGCACGCTTCTGGTCGTCGAGGCTCACGGGACGGAACGGCTGGTCGGCGCCCGGCTGGTCGACCATCGCGCGATCAACGTACACGCCGCCGATATAGCGCGAGAGAACGGAGGCCGCGTTGTTCGTCTCGCCCGTCAGCAGCAGATACGCGTTCCGCAGCTCATGATGCGACTCGCCCGGAGTCCGGAAGCGCTCGGGCAGCCGGTCTATCAGCGAATTGACGAGTTCGATCCGGGAGGCCGAGTAGCCGATGGCATCGCCGGACATGTCATTGATCATGACGCGCGGATCGATGGCTTTTCCGGGCGAGCGCATGTCATCGGCATCGTTGCCGAACGCCAGCTCGGGTTCGGTTGAACGCGCAAGTAGACGGTTGCGCTCGGCGTCCGTCATCTCGCCGTAGCCGAATTCGATGGCCCATAGGTCATACGGCCCCGGTCGCGTCGTGAAGTAGAGTCCTTGCGGCTCGCCGAGGTGCGACAGGTTCGCCGCCGGATAATCCATCACCGAGCCGATAAGTCCTTTCTCCTCCGCCAGCCGGCGGTCGGAGAGTTGATCGGGCATGAGCATCTGGCTGGCTTTCATGTTGTGATTCAGGCCGAGCGTGTGGCCCACCTCGTGAAGGATGAGGTAGTAGATCGACTGCTCGATGTACTCGTTCACCTCCGAAAGCGGCGCGCCGGTAGCCTGCAAGGCATGCAGACCGAAGAGCGAGCTCTGATGCAGATGGTGGCCGATGGAGCAAAGACGCCCATCCGTCATCTCCTCCGGCAGGTCCGACTCCAGGTTCAGCGCCGCGACGTCGAACACGCGCTCCTGGCTGAGGCGGTTCGTCAGGAAGACGTACTCCAGCATGATGTCGGCGCCGAGGATCTGCCCGGTGCGCGGGTTGACGAAGCTCGGCCCGTAGCCGCCGAACGGCGGCGTCGGCGAGGAGGTCCAGCGGAGCACGTTGTAGCGGATGTCGCCTGCATCCCAGTCGGCATCATCGGGCTGGATGCGGACTTCGACGGCGTTCGAGAAGCCGGCTTCTTCGAACGCGATATTCCACGCGAGCGTAGCATCGCGGACGACATCGCGGATCTCGTGCGGCGTCGTGTTCTCGATCCACCACACGATCGGCTCAACGGGATCGGAGATGGCCGCCGACGGATCTTTCTTGACGAGGTGCCAGCGCTGAACGAGGTCGCGGTACGGCGTGGCACTTGCCGACGTGAGGTCAGTGACCTGCGATGTGAAGTATCCTACGCGCGGATCATCGAAGCGTGGCCGGTAATCGTTCTCCGGCATCTCGATGAGCGTGTGCTGAACGATGACGCTGACGTTGCGGGCGTCGGTTACGTCGGCGCCGCCACTGTTGGTGGGCGCTTCGTTCTCGTAGACGTATTCGACGACGACATCCGTGTTGAGCGGGTAGTTGCGAACGTCGACGATGCTCGACTTCGGACGGCTGAGGCGGCCGAGCGAGAACATCCGTGCGGCGGCCGGACCTTGCGGCGGGGTGGGTTTAATCTGTTGCAGCGCCTCGGTCAGGAAAATGTCGTCGGCCTCGATCAGGTACGTGTTCGTGCTGTCATCCTTCGCGACAATCTTCTGGACGGCGAGGATCGCACGGCTGATGTTGGCATCGGCTGCGCGGCTCAGCGCATTGTTCTCATCGAAGTAGAACGAGGTATTCTCTGCGTGAAGCTCAATCCGGTCGTAATTCTTGCGGATGGAGAAGATGCGGTTGTCGCGATAGTTGCCGCGAAAATGACCGACGCGCGGGAGTCCGTCGACCGAATGGGAGAAGTAGATGTACTCCTTGCCGAGCTGGTCTTCGTGGATGGCGAGCCGAAGCGCACCGGTGGTAGTATCCTGATAGACCGTAAACAGTCCGTCGATCTGGCGGCTCGACTTGACGGCCTCGGCAAACTTATCGGCCGACTCGGCGCGTGCTTCGGCGGTTGATGCCGAGGGCGCGGTGACGGAGCGGCTGGAGCTACAGCCGACGAGGAGGACGAGCGCGGCGACAAGTGCCGGCAGCGACGGGAGGATGCGATTCATGGGGACGGATCGATTGGGCGCGGATACGAGTACGACGGCGGACGTTGATGAGATCGATGCTCCAACAGATTTCTGTTGCAGATAATCGTTTGGAAGACATCGATTATTGTGATGACGGTAGAGTTGCCTCCGATTTTTAATCGGAGGCGTGGTGGATGGATGCGGATTGCGTCTTTCTGCGCGTCCGGCGTGGGACGCAAGATACATCAGGGCGCGGTGTGGCTAATTTTCTACCGGCGAGCTGTGTGCATTGCGGAGCGCAGCATATGCCCGGTTTCTCCCCAAACATACAGCTTGCAGAATCGTCGATGATTACCGGCCCAACGCGCCCATGCGTTTCGAGGTCTGTAGTTACGTACGTTTGAGCGGCAGGATGCACATGCACGCAATCTCAATCGATTGATGAAGGATAAGGATGCAGAATTCTTCCACGTAGAAAGCGCGCCGGCGCATTTGCGGGCGGCTGATGAACGCATGGCGGCGCTGATCAACCGCGTGGGCGAGCTCGATCTCGCACCACGTCCGGCGGCATCGGCCGTTTCAGTGCTGGCGCGCAACATCATCTACCAGCAGTTGTCGGGGAAGGCGGCAGCGACGATCCATGGCCGCTTTGTGGATGCGTGCGGTGGCGAGAATGAGGTGACCGCGCAGCGGCTTGCGACGATGCACGACGACGAGCTGCGCGGGGCCGGCATCTCGCGCGGAAAGCTGGCGGCGCTGCGCTCGCTGTGCGAATACGCATCGGAAGGGATGCTTCCTGAGCTCGACGCCCTTCGTCAGATGAACATCGATGAGCTCAAGGCGGCGCTGACGCCCATCCGCGGCATCGGCCCGTGGACGGTCGAGATGTTGGCGATCTTCTGGCTCGGCCACCCGGACATCCTGCCTGTCACAGACCTGGGCATCCGGAAAGGCATGCAGATTCTCGACGGCCTGCCCGAACTGCCGTCCGCGGCGCAGATGACGGCGCGCGCCGAGCCGTGGCAGCCCTACCGGAGCGTGGCCTCACGATATCTTTGGAAGGCCGTCGACATTGTGTTCTGACGCGTGCGTGGGGCCGGCGTCTATTCGACCACCTCGAACGTAGCGGTGAGTCCCCCGACCATGATGTCAAACATCCCGGGCTCAAGGACCATCCTCCCGTCGCGGGTTGCAAACCGGAGATCGTCGGTCGAAAGCTGGAACCGCACGACGGTTGACTCGCCCGGCTGCAGCTCGATTTTATCGAACGCACGGAGCCGCTGCATGTACGGCACGAGCGACGCGTAGTGCTGCCGTGAGAAGACGAGCACGGCTTCGCGGCCGGGCCGATCGCCGGTGTTGGTTACCCTGACAGCGACTTCAAACGCGCCGCCTGCCGGAACGGATGACGGCACGAGCAACTGATCGTACGCGAACGTAGTGTAGCTGAGTCCGTGGCCGAACTCGTACTGCGGATCGAGCAGGCCTGTAGTTCGCTCGTAGCTCGGGCTGCCGAAATCCTGATTGAACTTGTAGTCGTACGTGTCGAGCGCGTTGGGATGGCGCGGATACGTGAACGGCAACTTTCCGCTCGGACTGTACTCGCCGTAGAGTACATCGGCGATGGCGTGCGCGCCTTCGGTTCCGGGCCAGTATGCCATGACGACGGCGTTCGCCTGGTCGGCGTACGGATGGATGATGCGCGGGCGCCCCTGCGCAAGCACGATGACGGTCGGCGTGCCGGTGGCCTGAACGGCTTCGATCAACCGGAGCTGAGCGTCAGGGAGCGTGAGGTCGCGGATGTCGCCCATCCACTCGGCATAGCCTGACTCGCCGACGGCGATAACGGCGACGTCGACATCGGCGGCGGCGCGCGCCGCGGCGTCGATGTCGATCTCCTCCGAGAAATCCGCGCCCGCCACGTACGTCACGTCAGAAGCCATCGTCCGCACCGCGTCGATGAACGTAGGCGTGCCCTGCGGGAAGAGCGCGTCGTCGTGGCCCTGCCAGATGTACGACCAGCCGCCGGCGAGCGCAGAAAGCGAACTCGCGGCCGGCCCGGTGACGAGCACGCGCGCGCCGCGATCGAGCGGCAGCACGCCGTCGTTGCTCAACAGCGTGATGGACTCACGAGCGGCGAGCCGTGCGGCTTCACGAGAAGCCTCTGTGGCGACGAGCTCAGGCGCGGCAGTGTCGGGGTACGCGTTGTCGAAAAGGCCCAGGTCCTCCTTCAGCTTGAGGATGCGGCGGACGGATTCGTCGATGCGGCTTTCGGGGATGATGCCTTCGCGAACGAGCTCGGCGAGGTAGACGGCAAAATCGTAATCGCTCGGCGTCATGCTCATGTCGAGGCCCGCTTCAACGGACATCCGCACGGCGTCCTTCAGCGTCGGCGCGATCTTGTGCCGGGTGTGCAGGAAGATGACATCCTCCCAATCGCTCACGATGACGCCCTCGAAACCGAGTTCATCGCGCAGCACATCCGTGAGCCAGTAGCGGCTGGCGTGTACGGGCTCCGCGTCGATGTCGCCCGAGTTTACCATGATCGTCATGGCGCCGGCGTCAATTGCTTTCTGGAACGGCGGCAGAAAGTGCTCACGAATCTGGCGCTCGGTGAGGTTCGCAGGCGCGCGGTCACGCGGCACGTCCGGCGCGCTGTAGCCGAGGTAATGCTTCATCGTGGCAGCCACGCGGCCTGAGCGCTGCATCCCGACGATGACCTCCCGCCCCATCTCCGACGTCACGTACACATCTTCGCCGAAGGTTTCATAGAACCGCGGCCACGGCGCTGAGCGGCCCACATCGAGCACCGGAGCGAAATTCCACGGCGTGCCGGCAGCGAGCACTTCATCGCCCGTGACCTCACCGGCGCGTCGGGCAAGGTTGCGGTTGAACGTGGCGGCGAGGCCGTGATTATGCGGGAAGATGGTGCCCTCGCGCAGGTAGTTGTGCCCGTGGACGGCGTCGACGCCGTAGATGATGGGGATGCCGAGCCGGGATTCGCGCGTGGCGACATCCTGGATCTCGGAGATGAGGTTGCGCCAGCCGTCGAGCGACAGCGCTTCGTCGATGACGTTAAACAGCGAGCCGACGTGATAGGTGAGGATTGCCTCACGCAATTTGTCGGGGTCGAGATTCACGCGGCCGCTTTCGCGCGGACCATCGGCAGCGATCGCCGTGAGCGTGACCTGCGTCATCTGGCCGACCTTCTCCTCCAACGTCATCTCGGCAATGAGCGAGTCGACCCGGTCGGACGGCGTGAACTGATAACGCTGTGCGTAAGCGGACGGCACCATCATCACCAACATCAGGAGGAGGGTGAGGTAGCGAGGTAGACACAGATCAGACATAACAATGGCGATGAAAGCGATAAGATGGTAATGTGGCGGCGCATCACGGCGCGGCGTACATGTCGGGCAGGTCATCTTCGAACATCATGAGCGGGTCATTGCGAAACTCGACAAAGCTCACGGCGCTCGGATGCCCCGGGTGCGGCGCGTAGAAATGATCGGGACGGTCGCGTTCAACGTTTGCGTTGCGCCAGATGAGCACATACGCAATGCGCGAAGCGGCGTCGTTGTGTTTGAATGCGGCGAGCAGGCGGTCCGTCCAGTAGTTTGGATCCGGAATCGTTTCGGATCCGGTCTCGGTTAGTGCCGGAATCTTGCCGCGCGCCTCGGCCAGTTCGACGACCATCTTCAAGCGTCCGCCCAGCACTTCGACGCCGTCATCCTGTCGGAGCGCACCGTAATCGTCGAAGCCCAGCAGGTCGACGTAATCATCGCCGGGATAATGCTCCAGGTATTGTTCTTCCGAGCGGAAGGTGTCGGTGGAATACGCGTAGAGCAAGTTGTGGACGCCGCGTTCATCCCGAAGATAATCGACCGTAAAGCGCCACAGTTGCCGGTATTCGTCGGGCGTGGTGTGATCCCTCCCCCACCAGAACCACGACCCGGTCATCTCGTGGTAGGGCCGAAATATGATGGGCACGAGCGTAGAATCATCGTCGGCGTGGGCGACAAGGCTTGAGGCAAGATCGGCGAAGGTGTCGAGCCACCGGCGGTACGTCTCATGATGCTCGCCGCCGGGCAGAATCGTGAAGACTGCCCGCGTGGTGTCCCAAGAATTTTGCCCGGTCACCGGGTTGTTCATGTGCCATCCAATCGTGTTGACGGCGCCGCGTTCGTACGCCTCAACGATCCACCGCCGCATGTTGTCGAAGTTGACGTTGTCGAGATTGGCATCGTCGCCGCGTTCGAGGTTTCCCACATCCCACCCGAACACGGCAGGGTATGAGCCGGCGACATCGCGAACATCGGAGCGGCCGTCTTCGGCCCACCAGTCGACACCGTAGGCCAGGTCATCCTGGTGACCGAAGAGGATGTGGGTGCCGGCGACTTCCCTCAGGTTGTGGAAGAGCGCGCGAGTTTCGGCCGTCGCATTGCCGTCGACGGGTCCGCCCGCAGCTGCAGCCGGCGCTCCCTGACTCGTACAGCCGGATGTCAAGACGGCGAAACAGGCCAGCGCGATGGCGATCGTATGTACTTTCATCCTGAGTGTGTCGTCATGAATGGTGATGAGCGGATGCATCAGATTCTCCACCTCCCTCGTGTTGAGCTATCTCGATGAAGCCTGTGCTTGTACCGACCGGACTTCAGCGGTGCGGCGCATGACTTCCAGACACATTCGGCCGTTGTGATAGGGACATTTCCACGGCCCCGTCTTGTCCGACACATAGGCGGCGCCTTGTCGATCCACGCGTTCGTGCCACTCGCCGTGCACATGATCGACGATGTGCCGATCCGTGAACTCCCAAACCTGCTCAGCGGCGCGCAAAAACGCTTCATCGCCCGAGATATGGAATGCCGTGACGAAGCCCACGACGGCTTCGGCCTGCGGCCACCAGTACTTGTCGGCATCGGTGATGCGACCGTCCCGGCTTTCGTACACGAGACCGCCGTCGGCATCGAGTGCGCGTTGCATTACTTTGTGCGCGATCGCCAGCGAGGCCGTGCGGACGCGCTCGCTAAGCGCATCATCGTTCAGCACCTCAGCCGCCTCCAGCAGCAGCCAAGAGGCTTCGATGTCATGGCCAAACGATGTCGCGCTGCTCTTTGGCGTCCAGTCTGAGTCGAAAAACTGAATCAGCGTGGACTCTTTTTCGTTGATGATGCGGGTGAGGAAGATGGCGACGAGTTCGTAGAGCCGCTCGCGCAGACGGCGATCGGGCCACGCCCGGTAAAGATTGGTGAAGGCTTCGAGCACATGCAGATGCGTGTTCATGCTCTTGCGCTCGTGGGCGTCCTTGTCGCTGAGGCGGACGTCCTCGAGCAATGTCCAGTTGCGGGCGAAGGCCTCCTCATACCCGCCATGCTCGGTGTCATGGGCCGAGCGATCGATAAGCTCGAACAGGTCGATCGCGCACTGGAGGTCACGGTCGCTGCCGGTGGCGAGGTGGTACTCCGCCAAGGCGTATATCGCGAACGCCTGGGCGTAGACATGCTTGCGGTCGTCGAGAACGTTTCCTCGTGCGTCGAGCATCCAGTAGACACCGCCGTAGCGTTCGTCGACGAAGCGCCTACGCAGGAACAACGCTGCGTGCGATGCCGCCATGAGGTACTCTTCATCGCCGAGGGCCCGGTATGCGGCCGCGAAGGTCCACAAAATCCGGCTATGCAGAATGGAGCCCTTAGGCGCCGACGGATCGGGGACATTGTCTGCGCTGACCTGCCCGACGAAACCACCGTTGGATCTGTCGACGGTGTGCGTGAGCCAGAACGGTAGTATCCGCCGGGTCAGTTCTTCGCGCACCGCGCTGCGCAGCCGTATCAATCGCTCAGCCGGCATGACGCGTTGACTTCAGGTACTCGGCATTTCGGCGGATGAGGTCGATGCGCTGCTGAACGCTGCCGCCGGTCGTCAACGTGTCGGCAGGGGTATTTCGGGAATAGTCCAGCAGCGTGTCGATGGTCGTGGTGGCTACATGACAGCGAGTGTCTGATGAGGCGTAATAAATGAACACCGTACCATCGTCCTCGGCGATCCAGCCGTTGCCGAAGACGACGTTCGAGACATCGCCTACTCGCTCCTCTTCTTCCGGAGCGATGATGTATCCGGCCGGCTCGTAGATCACGCGATCCGGCTCATCGAGTGCCGTTACTAAGAGGTAGAGCACGTAGCGAAGTCCGGCGGCGGTATTCCGGACGCCGTGCGCCAGGTGGAGCCAGCCTTCCGCCGTCTTTATCGGGGGCGGTCCCTGGCCGTTCTTCACTTCCTTGACGGTATGGTAGAGCCGGCGATCGACGATCTTTTCCTGCGTGATCACCGGCTGCTCGATGTCATCGCACAGCCCCCACCCGATTCCACCACCGGATCCCGTGTCGATGAAGCTGTCCTGCGGGCGCGTGTAAAAGGCATAGCGTCCATCCACAAATTCAGGATGCAGGACGACGTTTCGCTGCTGCTCAGACGGCGTCTTCAAATCTGGAAGCCGCTCCCACTCGACCAGGTCGCGCGTTCGAACGATCCCTGCCTGCGCGACTGCCGCCGAGGGGTCGGCGTTGTTCGGATCCTTCCTCTCCGTGCAGAAAACACCGTAAATCCATCCGTCCTCGTGCTCCGTCAGGCGCATGTCGTACACGTTGACGTCGGGCTCCGACGTCTCGGGCAACTGCAACGGCTCATCCCGGAATCGGAAGCCATCGACGCCCGTCTCGCTTTCAGCGACGGCGAAGAATGATTTCCTGTCGGCACCTTCCACGCGAGCCACAAGCAGGTACTTGCCGTTCCACTTGATGGCGCCGGGATTAAACACGGCGTTAATCCCCATTCTTTCGATGAGCGCCGGATTCCGATCGGGGTCAAGGTCGTACCGCCACGTCAGCGGCGTGTGCGCGGCGGTTAGAACGGGATGGCGATATTTTGTGATGACGCCATTCGACGGCTCGACCGGTTCATTTTCGCGCGACAGTAGTGCTTCCTGCTGAGACGAAAGTAACTGCAATCGTCGGCGAAAGTCGTTAACTCCACCACCTGGTGCACCAACAATCTTTTTCATTCTCGTGATTACTACCTCGATAAAATCTCAGTTGCCGGTCACCTCGGCGACCGGCGAATCAACCTCAACCAGATCCGCCGGATAGTCCTCCATCCGGTCGTACCAGTTCACTTTAAGGATGCCCATTGTGACCACGACCAGCGTCACGCAGATAAGGACCGCCGAAAAATCTTGGAGGATGATGTAGATGCCGGTGGCCGTCAGCGCGGTCTGCCACACGATGCCAACCACCACGTTGACGATGTCTCGCTTGAAGTGGCCGTTCCGCAGCACGTTCGGATTCTCGGCGGCAACAAGGTCGTGAATCGGCCCCCAGAAGCCCCACGGGCGGACTTTGAGGTAAAAGTTCTTTAGCACCTCCACGTCATCCGGAGGCGTCTTGAGACTTCCCACGACGCACCCAATGAGCGACACGATGAGAATCCCTGGAAAGGCGTACACAGGCGCCGCCTCGCCGAAGGTGCCTCGCCCCCAGATCAGGTTCATCAGCTCGGGAATGAAGCCCGCGCTCACGAGTCCGGCCACCATCCCCCAGAAATATCCGTAACTGTTGAACCGCCACCAGTACCATTTGAGCAGGTTCGCCGCCGTATAGCCGCCATAGAGCGCGCCGACGATCCACAGCACGACCGTGTTGAGATCGGGAATGACAAAACCGAGCGCCGTTCCTACGATGACCACTGCCAGTGAGGTGACATAGCTCATCCAGACGTACTTGCGCTCTGAGGCGTTCGGATTGATATACCGCTTGTAGATGTCGTTGACGATATAGGCCGGCGCGGCGTTGACGGTAGCGGCGTATGTCGACATGAAGGCGGCGATGAGTGCCGCGATGAGCAGACCAAGAAGTCCGACCGGGATGAACTCACGCATCGCGAGCGGCAGGATAAGCTCAAAGTCGACGTCAGCCCCCATCGCGTTGAACTGGTCGGAGAAGAAGACGAGCGCCAGCACCGCAAAGCCCGCAATCAACATATATCGCGGTACGAGCAGGACCAGGCTGACGAGTCCGCTCATCTTAGCGGCTTCCCGCGGTGTGCGGGCCGACAGTACACGCTGCATGTCGTAGTTAGGGGCCGGTCCGGCGGCACTCTGGAGCGCGCCTTTAAAAAGCATCATCATGAAGAAAATGCCGAACATCGAGAAGCCGTCCTGCGCAATTGCGAGATTCGCCGTCTCCATCATGCCCGACCAGTCGAGGCCGAGTTCCCACCCGAACCAGATGCTGTTCCAGCCATCCGGCACCACTGCGGCCAGCATATCCGGCGACACCTGGTTGATGGCGATCATCCCCACCCAGACACACGCGATCGTCATGATGACGAACTGAAAGACCTCCGTAAACACGACACTGAACATGCCACCCTTTACCACATAGAGCGTTGTTATAGCGGTAATGAGGAGGCCCCACAGGTTGACGTTGGTCTGCGGATCGGCCGCGAGCTCCCACGGGAGAAAGGCTGCAGCAAACTTCCCGACGCCAATAAAGCCGTAAGCGAGGAAGCCAATCACATTGAAAATCGCGAAGAGGACGACTATGAGGTGCGCTAATTGAGCACCGCGTCCATCGCCAAACCTGAACTTAATCCATTCCGCGCCGGTCATCACGCCCGAACGTCGCAGCCAGATCGACAGGAATACCATCAAAAATATCTGATTGAATACCGGCCACAGCCATGGTATCCAGATGCTCTTCAGCCCATATATGAAGAGCAGATACACCATCCACATCGTACCGCTGATGTCGAACATGCCGGAGGCGTTCGAAAGTCCCAGCGCATACCAGGGGATGCTATTGCCACCGAGGAAGTAATTATTGAGACTTCTGGATGCGCGTTTTGAAATCCAGAAGCCGATCCCGAGTGTCAGGGCGATGTACGCCGCGATAATACCGAGATCGATTGGGTGGAGATACATTTTTCCCCGATGACTTTACTACCTGCTGAACTACTGTGCTGCCAGGCCGATTGCAAAATGATGGGTAACCAGGCGCGACGGAGCCGCAGCTGACATGCGCAGATTTACGCCACCATGAGCGGCGACAAGCGCGGCGCCGGGACCCGACATTTACCAACTGCCTGCCACGAAAATGAGGGGGAGACGGGATTGACACGAGGGTATAAATGAGTGTGGGGAGGCGGCTTTCCACCACCTCCCCACCTCACTACTTTCCGATGATTATCGGACTACAACCATGCTGCGGGTCTTCTGTGCGCCCGCCACCTGCATGCGGTAGAAGTAGACGCCACTGGCAGCCACGGCACCATTATCTGTGCGGCCGTCCCACTCGATCTGGTGGACGCCCGACGGCATGTCGGCATTGACGAGCGTGGCAACCCGACGGCCCAGGAGGTCAAAGACCTGCACGAGCGCATGGCCTGTCTGCCCCATCTCGTACTCGATGATGGTGCGCCGGCTGAACGGGTTCGGGTAGTTCTGCTTCAGCGCGTAGCCCTCCGGCAACATGTGGCGGTCGGTTGACGTGGCGATGATAGAAAGCACCTGTACCCAGTCGACATCGAACTCACCCGACACGTTGGCAATCGTGATGTTGCGCGTGCCCTGCTGCGCCGAGAAGTTACTGGACAGAAGCTGGCCCGACTCGTCAATGGTGGCGCCGCTGACGACGGTTTCTCCATCCACAAGGATGTCGGCCGACCCCGTGCGGTTGGTAAACAGACGGACGAGGTAGGTGCCGTCGCCCGGCAGGTCGACGTTCATCGAGAGGCTGCCTCCAGGTCCCATCGCAACGTGCTGGAATCCTTGCGAGCAGAAGTCGACGCCTTCGCCGCAGCTCGGTGTCGCGCCTTCAGCCACGGCCTCGGGTGCCCTGAGTTCGACGACGACATCGCCGCTCCCTGCGTCGAGGATATCCACGCCGAGCACCTGGAGGTTGTCGGCCCAGGAATGCGCGATGCGCAGCGTGTTCTCTCCAGCCGGCAGCGTGAGTGCTTCGGCCGGCGGAACGAATCCATCGCCGCGATCAGCGAGATCGGTGTCGAAATAATCGAGCTCGATGAACTCCTCCCAGGGCCCGCCGAAGCTCTCAGGCGGGAAAACGAACTCGCCCCACCCGCGTGCATCGTAGATCCCGTTACCATTGAGGGTCATATTGACGCCGCGCGTCGCGCCTTCACCGGACAGGTTCACATGGAACCGCAGGCCATAAAGACCCTCCGTTTCGATGTCGAACGTCCACTCGACAGCAGAACCTCCGCTGAACGTATACCACGTATCACCTTCAACCGAGGCCACCTCAGCATCGCCTTCCAATACGGCGGTCTCCGCCTGGAAGGAGGCGACGATATCGATTTCAGGCGCTTCGACGAGGCCGTGCAGGTGCTCTACGTACGCGTCATGGTTGGCTTCCCAGTCGGCCATGGCATCGGCGTTCCAGTTAAGGTTACCGAGCGGCAAGCCGTTGGTGCCCGCAGACAGGAGCTCACTGTTGGTATACGAAATGTCCTCGGGCAACGGATACACAAAACCTTCCGCCTGGAAGTTGGTCGGATCACGGCCCGGATCCCACAGCCACGCGTCGTTCCAGTTCGGCGTGGTGCCGTCGGCACGCAGCGTCTCCATCGTCTGAATCATACTCGGGACGAGGTCCTCAAGGGCAATCGACGTCTCGGGGAAATCATCGACGGACGGAGCCTGTCGGTACGATATCATCCCGGGGTCCACCTGCCAGCGGTTATTCTCTTCGAGCATGTTGTCATACTCATCGAAGAAGTAGCGCGTCGTGGTGGCGTCGGGGGTAGCGTTATCCCGCAGTCCTTCGTTAAAGAGGGGCTGAGGGAAGTAGCCCTCCTCGTCGTACCACGCCTCAAACGCCGGGTCGCGCCAGAAAGCGTTGTTGACGAAAACGACTTTACGCTCGAGCTCGACACCAAACTGAGGCGGCAACTCTGCGACGGTGAAAATACCGGTGTGCGTTTCCTGGCGCGAGGCCGTGAAGTCGTCCTCGTCCTCACCGTGCCAGCCCACGTTGATGCCGATGTTATTGGCGAAGTAGGCCTCTTTCCATATACCGCCCGAGTTGATCGTACGGCCCACGTTGATCATCGTGTTGTGGACAAACCGGACGTAGTTGATCGGCCGAGCTTCCGACTGCAGAACGGTGTGACCGATGTTCAGGAACGTATTATTCTCCAGAATAACCGATTCCGCACCCGCCGTAAACGAAATACCACGTCCCTCCCACTGCTGGGTAGTATTGATAAAGTTTCGGAAGACGCTGTTGGTAATTGTCACCCGGTTATTTGCACCAGTAACGCCAATAATGTGGAAGTTACTCCGTTCAAATATGCTGTTGTCGATGACGATATCGACGTTTCCGGCGTTCACCTGGATCGGTTGATACGATGTCGTTGCACCGCCGTCGCTCTGCCCGGTGATCCAGACATTCTTCAGCGTAAACGGACCGCCGATCTCGAACATCCTCGCTGACTCACCGTCTTCTTCGAGCATCTGAATCACGGGCGGGCCGAAGTCGGGCTCTCCCTCGGGGGGCGCCTCTTCCCCTACAATCCGAAGATGGAATCCGACGCTTTCAATGGTGTCTACATTGTAGTAAAGACCACCTCGTCTCAAGACATAGACACGATCGGCCGGCCGGTCCGTATCCTCCAGTATCGCATCCCGAAGGGCGTTGTCCCTGGCGTCTCCCGTCTCGGGATCTAACCATTCAACGACCAGATTACTCTGCGCGAAAGCGGCGCCGGACGTCACGAAGACGCTTAGCGCTAACGCCATTAATATTCGCTGGTACCTCTCTCTCATCGTACTCTCCGTTTTGGTGATGGTGGTATAGGTTTAGGCATCTATAATTTTGTGCCTTGCTTCGGATGATTGCACAGTAGACCGCTCATAGCAGGCCCCTGAGAATCGGGCAGCTCTGCCTACTGCGTCGTCGTCGCACGCCCCGAATCACGTCTGGGGCAGGCTTGATCTCTTGGATTTATTCTTTGGCCTGAACAAGTGATTATTCATCAGTCAGATAGATACATGAAGGAGATCTACTTCTGAGGCTCCTGCTTTTGTTACTGATGGGAGCAATGCCGTTTCGGTCAGAATCGATATCTCACGCCGATGTCCATGGTGAAGCCGTAGTACTCCTCGAACACCGGGTCGCCGGTAGGTGAGCCTCGGAACGAGCGGTCGCGGGTCGCCGTCAGGTTGTTCAGATTCGCAAAAACCTCCAGGCCGGCCCGGATCTGCTGCCTCGCCATGAGGTCCCAGCGCGAATAGTCACCGCTGAACTCATCGCCCGCCGGCTCAGTGCCGTGGACCGATGCGGTCCGGTCGGTCTGGTACAGGTACGACAGTCGGGTTGAGAAGCCTGCAATGTCGTAACCAACCGTCACGTTGGCGATGTGCGACGGCTGGTCGATAAGACGACCCTCTCGCAGGTTCTCGATCGACACAAACTCACGAATGGGCCGCTCGCCCGGGCCTACCGGACAATTGATGCAGACGCGTTCGCGATCGAAGGCCTGGTAGGTGGTGTTGGATGAGATATTCGTGTAGTTGAGATTCAAAACGAGGCCTTTCAGCACCGACGGCAGGTACCAGAAGTTGGTCTGCCAGTCGATCTCAAAGCCGTTATAAGTGGCGTCATACGGGTTGTTGATGTAGGTATCGACAACCGGATTGCTGACGAGCCAACTATCCGGAATATTCAGACCCGCCGGCGCCTCATTGCCGATGGCGAACATGCGTACCCACCGGATATGGTCCGACATCGTTTTATGAAAGGCCGATAAGGTGAATAGGCCGATTCGCCTCTCAAAGACCGAGACCGAGGCGTCGAGGTTGACGGTGTGCGACGGGCGCAAATCCGTGTTACCGGCAAACGCGAAGTCCTGCATCGCCGAGATTCGCGTGATCGGCACGTACTGAATGAAGTCGGGGCGAGACAACGTCTCGGTGCGCGCCAGATGGACCTGCAGCCATTCCGTTGGGCGAACGCGCAGGTGCAGCATCGGCAGGAAGAACGAATTTTCCCGCTCGGACACGAGTTCGGCGAGGTCGGTCGGCGCCGCCTGCACGTTGTTGCGAACCACCTCGCGGAACTGCTGGCCGACGTACTTGGTGGCGTCCCGCTCCCAGCGGAAACCGGGGATCATCGTGACATACCGACCTATGTTGATTTCCGTCATCAGGTAGGCCGACTGATATTGCTCCTCACCCCTGTAATCACGGCCGCGCGAAGCGACCACATTCTCCAGGAAACCATCATCCTCATCGATGCCGCAGACATCCATGGCACGTGAGAACTCGACCAGAAAATCAGGATCTGCCGTATACCCAAGAGGATAATCGCCACCCAGGAAGTTATCTCGACTATATCCGTCATCGAATATCATCATCGGAAGCATACCGTAGTGAACGGCTGCAGCCGCTAAATCCATGTCGCGGTATTGATCCGGGAGCAGTTCCTGCGCACATGCAATGCGAACCACCGTTGGGCTTCCCTGACCGATACCATAATGCAGATCGGTTAGCCCGTGCTGCGTTTCATCGTTCGTACGCTCGAGCCAGCGCAGCTTGCCACCCAGTTTGACGTACCCACTGATCAACTCGCCCAATTGGTACGGCAGCTGAACATTTGCCTGCATTGAGTACTGATCCTCACTACGCCGGAAGTCCTGATAATTCATCTCCGCCAGGCCTGTAAAGGAAGAGTCCGGCGTAGCAAACGCGATCACCTCAAGTAACTCCATCCCCGGCTCACGTTGGCGTGTCTGATCGACGGCATCGCCCTCCTGCGCAAACTGAAAGTTGCGGTTGTCCGGACTGTCGTACCGAGAGGCTGTGCGTGCGAAGCCGACATCGTATTGGATCCAACCAAAATCCTGCTCGGCACCGATCGACGCCGTCAATATCGATGTCGTATTGTCGAACAGATTAATGTCATAGAATATCCTTCGCGTGCCCGCATCGAAATACTGATTCACACGCGTAATTCCTTCATCGTTTATCCGACTGAAGAAAGCGTTCCCCGTAATCTGGCCATGGGGAATCTGATAATCGGTCACGATGCTTGCGCCGCTTCGAGCCCGGTCGACACGTTCCTCCCTACCCGAAATGTTCGAGATGATGTTTACGCGTTCAGACTCGGAGCCCGGGAGCGTATAAAACTCCCAGCCCGCAAATAACTTATCGGCACTGCGGTCATATCCATCGGTGTTTGCCGTAACAATGACGCCCAACTGATCATTGAAAAACCGATTGCTGACTGTACCTGTCAGCTTGTAGTTGCCGTAATGACTTTGCAGCTGGTTAAATCCGCCCTGTGCGAGCACGTCGACTGAAAGCCCGACCGGCGCCTGGCGCAGCCTCAGGTCGACCGACCCACCGATGGCGTCGGCATCCATGTCAGGCGTAATCGCTTTGGTCACCGCTACACCATCCAGCATATTGGATGAGATAAGGTGCAGATCTACCGCCCGGTCATCGCCGCCCGTTGACGGCATGCGCACGCCGTTGACGGTGACCGTATTGTACTTGGGAGACAGTCCTCGAATGGCGACCCGCGTAGCCTCGCCGCCCGACCGCTGGATCGAGACACCGGGCAGGCGGCCGATTGACTCAGCCGCATTCACATCAGGGATATCCTGGATTCGGTCGCGCGAGACGATGTTCGTGATCGTATTCGATGCAAGCTGCTGGTTGATCGCAGCCGTCTGGCCCGCCGCTTGCGCCGTGATCACCACTTCATCCCCGACCACGCCTTCCCACGCAAGGGTGATATTCAGCGTCACTGTCTGGCCCGGTACAACGCGCACGTCAAAGGCCTCCTGCTGATAGCCGATGTATGTCACCAGCAGCACCTGATTGCCGGCCGGGACTCCCTGGAGCGTGTACTGACCTTCCGGATTCGAAGCGGTGCCGCGACTCGTGCCCTGCAGGACGATATTCGCACCCGGCAGTGGATCGCCTGTCTGGGCGTCGGTGACGGTGCCGACGATCCGCCCGGTCTGAGCCTGGGCGTCGGCTGTCGCGAGGAGACAGAACAGTAATAGGCCGGCAAGGGCGGTGCTGCGTAACAAGTCTGATAGGCGCATTTCGAAAGAAGATGTGGTTTTCACCGTTCTCCGATGAGGCAAAGGGCGGAAGCGCTCCCGATGCCTGCTGATAATTATTAAATCAAATTGACTTATCCAATACCTAATTGCACGCAGGCTTGCAGTTTTCTCCGGCTCGGAGTGCGCGGCGGTCCAGGCGCGGCGCGCTCATGCGCTTCAACATGGATTCATGCGATGGGCTTTCCTTCTGCAAATTGCAGCCGATACCCCGTGTGACTGGCACGTGTGCGGTACCGGCACAGCCGCTGCTTTTTCATTTACATCGTCCTCCATGCGCATTGCGCGTATAAATAATGTCTCCTCCCGGCCACGCCGCGGTGCGCCTGCCGCGTTCATGGCTATGGTGTGGCCGGCCGACGCCCACGCGGCGCTGCTTTTTGGTCGATCGACGGATGCGGGCCCGGGAGCTGAGGTGGTCGTGTTCATGGGACTGACGCTGGCCGTTGCGCTGTTTGTGATCATCTATTTAATACGTCAGCTGCGCGATACCAGGGAAGAGCTCGACGCTACACGGTCAAAATTTCGCCGATCAGAATCCCGGGCCGACGAGCTCGTCCGTTCGCGGCATCACTTCGCTGCCAACGTCAACCATGAGATCCGCACGCCCATGAACGGCATCATTGGGATGGCCGATCTCACGCTGAGCACGGAACTCAGCACGGAGCAACGTGGATATATCGAGACGATCCGCACGTCGGCGGATGCCCTGCTCGACGTGATCAACGACATTCTCGACTTTTCGCAGGCCGAAGCCAATCAGATAAAGCCGAAACTGGCGCCCATTGACCTCAGCGAGAGCCTTGTCGGAATCAGCAAGCCGCTCGTCCTGCAAGCGCACCAGAAAGGACTTGAGATTCTGATCGACGTTGCGCCCGACGTACCGCATCTTGTCTCGACCGACGGCGGCGGCATCCGTCAGATCCTGACCAACATTATCGGCAACGCCATCAAGTTCACGGATGTGGGCGAGATCGTGGTGTCGTTGGCGGTTCAGAAATCGTCGGAGCGCGTAGCCACGCTGCGCTTATCGGTCTCCGACACGGGCGTCGGGATATCCGAGGAAAACAAAAGCCGCGTGTTCAATTCGTTCGAACAGGCCGATATGTCGTCGACGCGTCGGTATGGCGGCAACGGACTCGGGCTTACTGTTGCTGCGCGTCTCGTGAACGCTCTCGGTGGCAAGATCTGGTTCGAGACGGAGGTGGGAAGTGGCACGACCTTCCACGTTGAGTTCGCAACCGAGGTAATTCAGTGGGAGGCGGACGATGCGTTGGCGCCTGTCTCGCTCCGCCGCGTCCTGCTGGCATCGCCGAATGAAACGAGCCGCCGCATTACCACGGCATACCTGCACGACATCGGCGCGGAAGTGACCGCGGTAGATGACCTCCACGATATTTTGCAGACGCTCGCTGATGCCCGGCACTCCCCCGCCCCCTTCGACGCCCTGATGATTGATCAGGTTGTGGGGGATATGGACACGCCGTCGATCCTGCAGGCCGTTCGCGAGTCGTACGATGATCAAAGCCTCGAGGTAATTGTAGCGCTCCCGGCGATATCCGCCACCGATCCCTCCCTCGCACAAGAGTGCCAACGGCTCATCAAGCCCGTTACGCGCCACACATTGCACGACAAACTGGCAACCACGTCGGCACCGGTACAAGAGGGAGGGCCGCAGCCGTCGGCACATAGCACCGAGCGCTTCCGCGTCCTCGTCGTTGAAGATCATCCCGTAAACCAGCGGGTGGTCAGGCGCATGCTCGAGAAGCTGGGACATGACGTGCACACGGCGTTCGATGGACGCGCTGCCGTTGAGGCCGCTCGCCGGGGCTTCGATCTGATCTTTATGGATCTGCAGATGCCGATCATGGACGGCATTGAAGCAACACGGCGGATCCGCAGAGAAGAGTCGAGCAGTGATCGCCGCACGCCCATCGTGGCGCTGACGGCGTGTGCACTGACGGAGGACCGCAAGCGGGCGCTGGATGCAGGGATGGACGGCTTTCTGACAAAGCCGCTCCACTTCGATGAGCTTCAGGTGGTTCTTCGGGATCTGAGTGGAAAGGGATTGCCTCAGGAATCCGCAACCGATATCGCTCCGCAGGATGTCGACGCAACCGATGACGAGGATGACCCGTCGGCCGCCATCGATCGCGAGAAACTGATGTCCGCGTTCGTCGACGATCTCGACTTCCTGCCGATCCTGATCGACACGTTCGTGTCGACATTGGAGGAAGAGATCGACGAGATCCGCAGTGCCATCGACAGGAACGATGCCGACGCCCTCCGATTTGCGGCGCACGCTATGAAAGGATCGCTGGCTCAGTTCGAAGCGGCCCGCGCCAGCCGCACCGCCGCTCAACTCGAAGACTTGGGCGCAAGCCGGCAGCTTGGCGGCGCGCGGGACTTGTCGCGACGGCTCGAAAACGAGGTGCTGGCGGTCATCTCAGAGGCCGAGTCGATCAAGAGTGACCTCGCGACCCGAGCCGAGAGTTGAGTTCCGCGTTAGTGGCACGCTGCTCCGGAGCGCGTGAATGCCGTCTTGACGGACTCGAGAAGTTGGGCGTGATGTGTGGCCCGGCGTCATTGCGCTGCCAGACTTTGCAGCGACGTAACGCCCGGGTCCGAGCAAAATGAAGGGAGTGATCGTTCACGACTGCCCAAAAAGCACGCGAGCATCCACCACCCACCCGCTCATGAACCATTCAGACGCATCGACCTCTCGCACCGCGCCGGCGTTCGTCGGACTCCTTGTATGGGGAGGCCTTACCGCAGCGGCGGCGCTCTTCGGATCTCAGTTTCAGGCCGGACCCTGGTACGACGAAATCGCCAAGCCGTCGTGGACGCCGCCTTCGGCAACGTTCGGCATCGTCTGGCCGATACTATATGTGCTTATGGCGATTGCCGCCTGGATGGTCTGGCGAACCAGCGGCTTCCGCGGCGCCACCGCAGCTCTGTCACTCTATGTGGTACAACTCGTACTTAATGCCGCCTGGCCCTGGCTCTTCTTCGGCGAGCAGCTGTTTGGCGTGGCCTTTGGCGAGATCGTCGTGCTGTGGTTCGCCATCATCGGGACGATCATCCTGTTCTGGCGCCACAACAAATGGGCGGGCATGATGCTGCTGCCGTACATCGCCTGGGTGACGTTCGCGTCGGCGCTCAACTTTACGATCTGGCAGTTGAATGCGTAGGGAGTGGTTACTGGTTGTTGGTTATTGGTTGTCGGTTTGTGGTTTATGGTTGTCGGTTTGTGGTTTATGGTTGTTGGTTTGTGGTTTATGGTTTATGGTTTGTGATGGAGCGATTGCCTGGCGGCTGATTGACGACGGACGATTGACGACTGGGGCCGGCCTATTGAGACGGTCCTACGCAGTGCCGTCTCAATAGGCCCGGGCTTGCAGACAACCTGAGCAGCCTCCGGCGCATTGTCGATCGTCGGTCGTCCATCGTCGACCTGCTGAAGCGGCCGACGTGACCTCGCCGCCCGGACTCACGCCAACTCCGTCCATCCATCAACCACAAACCAACAACCAACAACCAACCACCAACAACCACCAAGTCATTCCGCCATCCGAGCGGCGATTTCGTCGAGGCGCGTCTGGATCTCGGCTTCAGGCAGCCAGTGTCCCCGGACCATCACCCCGGCGCGCTGCTGTACGTTGCCGATGTCATTGAGGGGATTCGCTTCGAGCAGTATCAGGTCGGCGCGGAGACCCGGTGCGATCGTGCCGAACTCATCTTCGAGCCCGAAATAAACACCGGCGTTGCGTGTGCCGGTGGTTAGCACTTCGTAGGGCGTGAGTCCGGCATCGACCATCATGCGAAGCTCGTGGTGGATCGAGAAGCCCGGCACATTGAACCACTGTGGAGCATCGGAGCCCAGTACGATGGGTGCGCCCGCGGCGTGGAGTTCGCGCGTGAGTTTGCGCCGCAGCTCGACGAACTCCTGCGCATTGGGCCAGAAGTTTTCGTCGTTCTGGAAGTTATGCTTGGCCTGGCGCCAGGCTTCGCGCATGCCGGGGGGGATGTATCGCATTTCCGGCCGCTGGATCATCTCCTCGGGCGATTCGAGCGAGGCGTGATGCTCCACCAGGCTCAGCGTCGGCACGTTCCAGGTGCCGGCATCGATCGTGGCCTGTACGGCGAGCGGGATGCGGCTTTCGTCGACAAGATCGAGGACGCCGCTGCCGAAGAAGCCGATTTCGCGTCCCTCGAGTGCGGACGGATCCGGCACGAGAAACTCGACATACCGGTCAAGGTGGTCGATCGAACGCTGGCGTGCCTCGAGCGCACCGGAGAGTCCGACGGAGGCCGGTATATGCCCGGCGAAGTCGATGCCGACCTCATGCGCCACGGACGCCATGTGGTGGTAGGTCTCCTCCGGCATGTCGAAGATCTTCAGCAAATCGTACCCCGCCTCGTGCTGTTCGCGCACGCGCGCCTCGGCCTGCTCCGGCGTCGAGACCCAGCTTCCGCCGAAGCCCGGCCCCGCCGCATAAATCGTCGGGCCAAGGAGCGAGCCGTCGAGGATGCGCTCGCGCAGCTCAAGGTGGTAGGGATCACCCGCCATGTTCCGAACCGTTGTCACGCCGTTCGACACGTACAGAAACAGCATGTCTTCTGTGAACTGCGGATTGTCGGCTCCGGGCACGTGCCCGTGCATCTCGGCGAGGCCCGGCATCAGGTATCGGCCGGTACCATCGACCTCTATCGCGCCGGCAGGCACGGAGACCTCGGCTGCCGGACCCATCTCGGCAATGATGCCGTCGCGCACGATCACCGTCTGCCCGTTCAGCACACGCTCGGCATCCATCGGTACCACGCTGACGTTGACGAAGGCCGTCACGTTCTGGGCGGTGGCCGCTCGCGGCGCACACAGCACGATCAGCAGTAGAAGTGCGGAGAAAAGTGTAAAAGAGGATTTCATCAGGCGCATCATAGCGTCGTAGAGTTTGTCGTCGTTCGTTCGACGGCAGAATGAAAGGTCACGGAGTCACTAAAGAAAATAATCGGATCCGTTTCGCTGCCGTAACAATCGAGCGAAGACGACCCATCGGTATTCAGGGACGTGCTGCACGTGGATCCATGTCGCATCGGTTCTTAGCGGAGTTCAATCGGCAGTTCCTCGTACGGACGCAGGCTGGTGGCGTCTTCCGTTGGAAAGTCATCGGGAACGGGATACGTCACCGCTCCGGTGGCGGCCCACTCAACGGCGCGGATGAGCGTCGTCTGGAATCCGATGCACCGATACGCCTCGGGGTAGGTCTCGTCATGCCAGAGATGGCCGAGGCTCGCGTTGTAGACCCGACCGTCACCGTACGAGACAACCCATTCGGTGGGCCATAAGCGCTCAGTGTCCGACTCATCCAGCGCGTATGAAAGCACCTCAATGTTCTTGGCGGCACCGCGAGGATAGCTATACACTTCGGTGTTCGCCGTCATCCACCGGTCGGGATAATCCTGATTGATCGGATGGTTGTTCAACTTCCGGATTACCGCATCGAAGCGATCGCCGTGGTGTGTCCGCCCTCCTTCTCCCGGTGGGATGCGCACGATCTCGCCGTCTTCCGTGACTTCGAGCGCGTACCCGGCATCCAGCGGACGCCAACCGAGCCCGATCATCTCCTCATACGCCTCCCAGTGCAAAAACGCATTGTTGGCCGAGTGCAGGATATAGAGCCCGCCGCCGCCACGCATATAGGATTCGAGCTCCCTTTCGGCATGCTCGGGCCAGGTCAGATGTTCGGCAGTAAGGTTGTTGCTGTTCTGGACGATTGCCGCGTAGGGCCCGGCATTGAGTGTCCATGCCTGACGCGCAGTGCTGTCCGTCGGGATCGTCGTCACGTCTACCGTGAACAGACCGCTGCTCTCGAGAATCCATTTCGTGACGGCCGTCGTCTGCTCCCAATCGTGGTTGCTGAAACCGTCGACAATCAGCACCGGGATTCGTTCGTTCGCCTGCGCGGCGGCCATCGACGTCGAGACGATCGTGACGGCAATCAGGAGGGCAAAAATTTTCATGCGTCGAGGGTAGGTAGACGGACGGTATGGCGACACGCACAGCCCTTCAAAATACATAAGCGGAGGGCACCTGTCGCGGGCATGCTGAATCGAAGTGATTACGATAAGGGGATGTGACTTAACGGTCCGTTGAATCATCGTACTGACCGGTCGACGGAGAAACCTCGAATATCCGGACTCTTTGGTGACAGCTCATGGCGAGCAACGGACAGTGAATGAGGTGTACATGGCTACAGCGGCACTCCGCAGCAGGCGGTGAGACGTGCAACGCGGAG
>Ga0209487_1000994_pt1 | contig 24525 bp, 22 predicted proteins | sample Poulit2012_FD_187524 | JGI IMG/M metagenome (GOLD analysis project Ga0209487, IMG submission 187524) | Agricultural soil microbial communities from Georgia to study Nitrogen management - Poultry litter 2012 (SPAdes) (version 2) | ecosystem: Environmental > Terrestrial > Soil > Agricultural land...
GATCTCATCCCAGCTGGGCACCGTAGGACGTTTTCGCGACTTGCCGGGTTGAGGGGTTTTCTTGTCGGATTCGTCGGGTCCGTCGTCGAGCTCTTCAAATGCTGCGGTCTGTCCCTCTAATTGTTCTTTCGGATCTGTCCGAGCTGCAACCTCGGTTTGTTCGGTTGCCTCATCAGGAACAAAATCACCAGCCACAACCTCTTCGCCGTTCCAGTGGGCTGGATCTTCCGCATCATCATCGGACCAGGCAACTTCAAGTTCCGTCGTTAACGTAGAGATTTCATCATCCAACTCATCATGCTCGTCGGAAATGAGCAGTTTTGGACGTTGCGGAATGACCGGTTGTTCATCACGAGTGATCATGGCAGCCAGCTCTTCGTCCGACTCTTCATCCACACCGAGTCGTTGGCCCCGACGCGCATGGAGAACATCTAAGAGTTCCTCTTGTGCATCATCTTGGCCGTGATGAACATCATAGGAGCTTTGCGTCTCCGACTGGACGTCATGCGGGTCATCGCTGACGGTAGTCAGAAAATTACGCGGAGACGTTGTCGCCAGCGGCGAATCAGCAGGCCCAAACTCGCTCAGGACCTGTGCCCACCGGTTAGTGTTTTCCAGGTGTTGAGATTGCAGCTTGAAACTCCACAAAGCTGGGGGAGGATCACCGATGGAGGAGTCTGCTAAGCCTTGAACTGAGAAGTTCGCGGATATTGTCCACAGCATGGAATCGGTATCGCGCCACGCATCCCACTCAATCGTGTCTGGATCCAGGCCCATGGCTTCGAGCCGATGTGCGACCATCTGACCCAGCAGCGCAGGTTCGTCACCAAAAACCTCCTCGTAGGCGTGGTTGCCGAGTTGCGGCGCAGCGACCTCAATGTCCTGTGCTTGACGTGCGATCCAATCACGCTCTGCGATAATCGGGGTCGCGTAGACCTCCAAGCTGTCGCGATCAACTTCGTGCTGTGCGGCCAACTCGTCGATGGTAGACCCAGCGCGCAACATCGCTTGAATTTCTCGAGGTGAAAGTTCTTTAGCAGCTTCGTCTGCTGCTGCCGCCGAGGGTCTACCGATTGGCCGAGTCGCGGCATTTCTGAGCGCATCGGTGATCGGCAAATAGAACTCTTCGCCGTCACCGTTAGATAAGACCAGCTCGTCTGCGTTGTCGGCTACTCCTACTAAACGAAGCCGACGCGCGGAATCGTGCTTGAAAGATGAACCCATACAAGGCCTCCGAACATATACTGCTTCTTTGTGAACTCTGCCATGTAAGCTCAAGGAATTCAGGGAATTTGCCCGGTGTGGCGCATATTTAGGCGGTCATCTTCACCACAGGGTTGACATATCCCGAACTCAATTTGCAAACGCGTTGGCAATGAGGTTAGATCACCTCGAAAAGATGAGTCAGAATCTGCCTACGGTGAATCTGACTCACAGATGTTTCCCTTCGTGATAGAACGTAGATCAGCATCTGAAAGAATGCATCAAAACCTGATGTGAAAACCCAACCGAATGCGAGATTCATGGCTACGGATTACGACGCTCCCCGCAAGAACGATGAAGAACTTCGCGAGGACTCCATTGAGGAACTCAAGTCCCGCAGGACTGACACACAGTCTGCGGTTGTAGACGAGGACGAAGCTGAGGCAGCCGAAGGATTTGAGCTGCCTGGCGCAGACCTGTCTGATGAAGAATTGCAAGTCACAGTCTTGCCCGCACAGTCAGATGAGTTCACCTGCTCCTCATGCTTCCTAGTACGCCACCGCTCACAGGTAGCGCTAGAAGAAGATGGCATGTTGTACTGCACCGACTGCGAGGGATAATCCTTCTGCAGCTCATGCTGCACAGTTACAAACTGAATACATAAAAAACAAGGGGGCTTTTCCGTGGTGACACGGTCGCCCCTTTGCCTTAATTACAAGCGAATCGGTTTCGCTACGACATTAATTTTGTTGTTCGTGTCGTGCTTCGGCTTGCTCGGCTTCTAATTGTTTCCGTTCCGCTTCAATCAGCCACTGAGGAATATCTTCCTCATCAGCATCTTCGGACTCTTCTGAGATAAACATTGAACCGTTGAGCGCGGCTACCAGCTCATGTGGACGACGAGTTGAGGTCAACCAGTATGGCGTTCTGTCCTGGGGGTCTTCGATTTGGATCCTCACCACCGGCTTGATCCAGCTGCGCAAATGCAGATATGCCAAACCGTGGAGTTTCCGGCCGCGTTGCTGAAACGCATCGTCACCGAGGTAGCCGGTTACGGTTCCAAGGTGCTTGCGCTCAATAGTTGCACGGCCGACCTGAATGTGGGTTGTTGTCACGGTAATGTCTGTGGACGATGAAATCAGTGCAAATGTGGCAATACCCGCCACCAGTGCGCCGGACGCGATGCCCCAGCCAGCGCTCAATGGCGCCAGAGTGAGCCAGCCAAGGACGCCGGCAATAAGTACCATGAGCCACATGGACCATGAAGGTCGTAGGGTTTCCTGATAGACGATCGGTGAACCGCCCGGTCCAATTCGCTTGTCAGCATTAACAGTCATGGTCTCAAGCCTACAGCTCTGGTTGATAGAGTCGCTATTTTGGGCAATGGTTGTTGCTGATGGCTAGAATATGAATCACCATCAATGACATAAACCCCAGGAGAAGTGCGATAGATGCAAGCCCAGCCATCTGATCACGACCAGCCCCCACGGCAGCTCAATATTGAACTGAAAATACTTGCCGACGGGATCGCACCTCCCAAATACGCGTTGCCAGGCGATGCAGGAGCAGATCTCGTCACGACTATTGATGTGAGTCTAGAGCCCGGCCAACGACAGCTGGTACCGACCGGAGTAGCCGTGGCCATCCCCAACGGTTTTGCTGGTTTTGTGCACCCGCGCTCAGGTTTGGCGGCCCGCGCGGGACTCAGCATCGTGAATGCCCCAGGCACTATCGATGCTGGCTACCGGGGTGAGATCAAAGTGGCCCTCATTAATCTTGATCCAGCTGAAACAATCCGATTGCATCGCGGCGAACGAATTGCTCAGCTAGTAATCCAGCCTGTATACCAAGCAGAATTTACGATCGTCGATGAGCTTCCTGACTCGGTCCGCCAAGGCGCCGGCTTTGGTTCCACCGGCGGCTTTGTCGCCGGGAGCTAGCCTGCGATACGGTCGTAACTAATCTAAGGAGAATGTATACGATGCTTTTTGGACGCAACAGACACGTTCAAGCTGAAACGGTCGTTTTACCCGAACACCTGCGGGACAAAGAAGACGATCCCATGGCTGACAGCCGTCCAGAGGGGCCCTTCGATATATCTGAGGTCGAGACAAAAGACTTCAGCAAAGGCTATATGGATCTGGGTGCTGTCAAGGTGCCTATCCGAAAGAATGTTTCCTACCGGCTGGAACAAGAGCAGGCCAAACAAAAAGTTTTTGCCGTGTCAGCCGTACATGAAAATTCAACGCTGCAGATCCAAGCTTTTGCTGCCCCCCGTTCCGGTGGCCAGTGGGACGAAATTCGTCAAGAAATGTTTGACCAAAACAAAAATGCGAAAGGTGCCAAAGTCACCACGGAGGGTGGCGAGTTTGGTGACGAACTCCTCATCCGTATTCCAGCTGAGCTGCCCGATGGGCGTAAAGGCGAACGTATTGCACGATTCCTTGGGATCGATGGTCCTCGCTGGATGGTTCGCGCCATGATAATGGGCAAGGCTGCCGTGCAACAGGAGCATGCTGCCATTCTCTATGACATTCTCAAAAATACTGTCATTGACCGGGGCGACCGACCCCTACCTGCTCGCCAGATGCTCGAACTGACCCCACCCGAAAACGTCGTCACCGCTATGCGAGAGGCCGCAGCTCGTCGTCGTCAGCAGGCCAGAGAACAACAAACCAACGCCTCATAACCTGCAAGTAGTGCAGGCAAGGAAGTAATCATCGGAGCACCAACTAGAAACGAGTGCCGCTGTGCATAACGCGGACCAAGAGCCGAAACCCGACCACGAGCAATTTGAACAAGTCGCCCAACGACTGGTCGGCAAAACCTCAGTCACCACAGCGGGTGATCTTGACCTGTTAGCGTCGGTGGGCGGAGTTCGCGGTATTGCCGAAGCGATAGTCCCGGCACTGGTGTTTTTGGTGTCGTTCATCATCACTACCGACGTATGGATATCCGCAATACTTGCTGTGGGACTGGCGGCTGTCGCCAGCGTAGTACGACTCATTCAGCGACAGCCACTCACACAAGCACTCGCCGGGGTTTTTGGCGTAGCTGTCTCTGCTGCCGTAGCACTGCTGCAAGATGACGCCCGAGGCTACTATGTCATCGGGTTTTATATCTCAGCCGCTTACGGGGCAGTCTTCGCCCTATCGATGATATTCAAATGGCCGCTCATGGGGCTCATCTACGGGTGGATTCGCGGCGAGGGGGTCACCTGGCAAAAAGATCTTCTCCGACGACGTAAATATCAAATCGCAACACTGCTCATGGTGCTCGTGTTTGCGTCGCGTCTCGTCGTCCAGCTGCCGATGTACTGGGACGATAATGTCGTGGCCTTGGGCACGGCTCGTCTGGTCATGGGCGTTCCGCTATATGCGCTGGTTCTATGGTTTGGCTGGCTGGTATCTCGTCCTGTGCAAAAACACCAGATGACGCAAGGCAATATTTCTCAAGAAGATGATCCTGCAGGTGAGACCGGGGCGAACCCCAAAATATGACCCTTCACGACACGGTGATACATCACACAATGCGAAGGGATACTATGGTGGTTGAGGCATTGACAAATGAAAACATCGTGAAATTCGGTTTGCCGAGATTCACACACTGACAACAAAACTCACTAAAACTTGAAGCAGGCCGATCAATGACAAGCACAGGTTCCCAAACTGCCGCGCATCTGGCAGCACATGACAAAGATGCTGGCCAGATCCTGACCTTAGAAGTTGGCGCTATGGCCCACGGTGGCCATTGCGTCGCTCGGTACGATGGTCGAGTAGTTTTTGTCCGCCACGCAATCCCCGGCGAAATTGTTAACGCCGCGGTGACAGCAGGCGGAGAGGATGCACGCTTTTGGCGAGCCGACACGGTCTCTGTAGTGCGGCCGTCAGAGTTTCGTCGATCGCATCAATGGAAACTTGCTGATTCCATCCGAGCCCACGCATCGGGGCGATTCCCGGTTGGAGGCGCAGAGTTTGGGCATATCACGTTGGAACATCAGCGCCGGCTGAAAGCTCAAGTCTTTCGCGACACCATGACCCGCATTGGGAAGCTTAATGTCGAAGCGCCTGTTGTAGGCATCGCTGAAGATGAGCCTACTGGTTTGCATTGGCGCACTCGGAACGCTTTTTCAGTCACCGCCACAGGTAGATTGGCCATGAATGTACACCGCTCAGCAACCGTAGTGCCGGTTCGGAATATCCCGCTGGGCGTCCGTCAACTCGACGCCCTCCAACTGTGGGATATTGACTTCAGCGGAGCCGGCCGAGTGGAAGTAGCAACCCCGGCACACGGCGAAGAAGTGCTCGTTGTGATCTTCCCCTTGGAGTCCATTGCTGCCAATAAGAAACAGTTAGAACACCACATTGCGCAGTGGCGTAAACGAATGATTCACCTGCCCTCAAAGGTCTCGGTCGTTGTTGGCTTACGTGCCAAGCAATTTGAACCCCTCGAGATGGTTCGGCTCCGTGGCCGGACCTGGCTCAGTGAGATCGTAGAAACCGAAAAATACGGCACCCAGGCGTTTCGGATCTCGGGCGACGGGTTCTGGCAAGTCCATCGCGATGCACCGACCACCCTCGTCAATGCTGTGATGGAAGCCCTCGACGCGCAACCAGGCCAGGTGATTGCCGACCTGTACGGTGGGGCAGGCCTGTTCTCGAAATTTATTGCCGGTGCAGTAGGGGAAGAGGGGACCGTCTTATCGGTTGAAGCTTCCCCGGGCGCGTCAAGAGACGCACGCAAAAACCTGCATGATCAGAAACAGGCGCGCGTCATCAACGGCCTAACAGATCGTATTATCGGATCTTGGTTGCAACGCCCCGAAGCGCCGATCGCTAAGGGAGGTCTGGATGGTCGTCAAGTGGACGCCGTCGTGCTCGATCCGCCCCGGGCAGGCGCTGGCAGAGCCACAATTACACGAATTCACCAACTAGCAGCCGAGAAAATCGTCTATGTCTCCTGCGACCCGGCGTCATTAGCGCGGGACACCAAATGGCTCGTGGAGCACGGCTGGGAAATTGATGAAAGCACCATCTATGATCTGTTCCCGGATACTTTCCACATGGAAACCGTTACCACGTTTCGTCCCTCGGCCGCACTGAGACAATCACGCACGAATTCTGGAGTCGCGCTAGAATAAGAGCCACACCGCCCTCGCATGCTTTGATAAGGCTGGGCGGATCGCACCGGCAGTGCCCTGACGTGTCACAAGCATGCGTTGAGCGACACAGCTTACACAGGACAATGGAAGCGCCCCTCGTAGGGCGGGAAAAGAGGAGTCCACTGTGACTACAGTTGATAGCTTCGGCTCCAAAGGCGTATTGGACGTCGATGGTGCTGAGTACGAGATTTTTCGACTCAACAAAGTTGAAGGTTCTGAGAAACTTCCTTTCTCACTGAAAGTTCTGCTCGAGAATCTGCTTCGCACCGAAGATGGTGAAAACACCACCAAGGAGCACATTCAGTCCCTAGCTAACTGGGACGCATCAGCGCAGCCAAACACCGAAATCCAGTTCACTCCGGCCCGCGTTCTGATGCAGGACTTTACCGGTGTGCCCTGTGTTGTCGACTTGGCAACCATGCGGGAAGCCATCGCAGACCTGGGTGGTAACCCAGAGCTGGTGAACCCACTGGCACCGGCTGAGCTGGTTATTGACCACTCGGTGCAGATCGACCACTTCGGTACCGCAGATGCCGTTGAACGTAACGTCGAAATCGAATACCAACGTAACGGCGAACGCTACCAATTCCTGCGTTGGGGCCAAACCGCATTTGATGACTTCAAAGTTGTTCCCCCGGGCATGGGTATCGTCCACCAGGTCAACATTGAATACCTGGCACGCACCGTCATGACACGCGAAGTAGACGGCGTATTGCGAGCCTACCCAGACACCTGTGTGGGCACCGACTCGCACACCACCATGGTCAATGGTCTCGGAGTCCTGGGCTGGGGCGTCGGCGGAATCGAAGCCGAAGCTGCCATGCTCGGCCAGCCAGTCTCCATGCTGGTGCCACGCGTTGTCGGTTTCAAACTGACCGGGCAAATCCCCGCCGGTGCAACAGCTACCGACGTCGTTTTGACCATTACAGAAATGCTGCGCGAACACGGCGTCGTCGGCAAATTCGTAGAATTCTACGGTGAAGGTGTTGGCTCGGTGCCACTGGCAAACCGCGCAACCATCGGGAACATGTCCCCAGAATTCGGCTCCACCGCCGCGATGTTCCCAATCGACCAGGTCACCCTCGACTACCTGCGCCTGACCGGCCGTTCTGAAGAGAACATCAAACTGGTCGAGGCCTACACCAAGGAACAGGGCCTGTGGCACGACCCATCAAATGAAGTCGAATACTCCGAATACATCGAACTGGACCTCTCCACAGTTGTTCCATCAATTTCGGGTCCACGCCGTCCACAAGACCGCATTATCCTTGACGATTCAAAAGATCAGTTCCGCAAAGACATTCACGACTTCGCCGACACCGATGAAGCCGGCAAAGGCCGCCCGTCACACACGACTGACGTAGCCCTGGCCGACGGTCGCGAATTCTCGCTGGACCACGGTAAAGTTGCGATCGCTTCGATCACCTCTTGCACCAACACCTCAAACCCATCAGTCATGATGGCCGCAGCAGTGTTGGCACGCAACGCCGTAGAAAAAGGTTTGACTTCCAAACCATGGGTCAAAACCTCAGTTGCACCTGGTTCCCGCGTGGTCACCGAGTACTACGAGAAATCCGGTCTCATCCCACACCTGGAAGAACTTGGCTTCTCGATCGTTGGCTACGGCTGTACCACGTGTATCGGAAACTCCGGACCACTGGAACCCGAGATTTCCAAGGCAGTCAACGACAACGACCTCGCCGTCACCTCGGTCCTATCCGGTAACCGTAACTTCGAAGGCCGCATTAACCCGGACGTGAAGATGAACTACCTGGCTTCGCCGCCACTGGTCGTTGCATACGCATTGGCCGGCACCATGGACTTCGACTTCCAGAACGAACCACTCGGCCAAGACGCCGAAGGTAACGACATCTTCCTGTCCGAAATCTGGCCAGACCCAACCGAAGTACAGCAGATTATCGATCGCTCAATCGATACAGAGATGTTCACCCACGAATACTCCACGATTTTCGACGGCGACCACCGCTGGCAGGGACTCGATACCCCAGAAGGCAACACCTTCGAATGGGATCCGGAATCCACCTATGTGCGTAAACCGCCCTACTTTGAGGGTATGACCCTGGAACCAGAGCCAGTCGAAGACGTCACTGGTGCCCGCGTACTGCTCAAACTTGGCGACTCGGTCACCACCGACCACATTTCGCCAGCCGGGGCATTCAAATCAGACACCCCAGCCGGACAGTACCTCATCGAAAACGGTGTCGCCCGAAAAGACTTCAACTCCTACGGTTCGCGCCGTGGTAACCACGAAGTCATGATCCGCGGAACCTTCGCCAACATTCGCATCCGAAACCAGATGCTGGATGGCGTCGAAGGTGGCTTCACACGCGACTTCACCCAAGAAGGCGGGCCACAGGCCTACGTATACGATGCTGCCATGAACTACCAGGAAGCCGGCACCCCGCTGGTCGTCCTTGGTGGAAAAGAATACGGTTCAGGCTCATCCCGCGACTGGGCAGCAAAAGGTACCGCACTGCTGGGCGTCAAAGCCGTCATTACTGAATCATTCGAGCGTATCCACCGTTCGAACCTAATCGGCATGGGCGTACTACCGCTAGAATTCCCAGTCGGCGAATCAGCCGACTCACTGGGCCTAGAAGGCACCGAATCCTTTGATATCTCCGGTATCACTGAGTTGAATAACGGGACCACACCCAAGACCGTACAGGTAACTGCAACTAAAGAAGACGGCTCCAAAGTCGAATTCGAAGCAACTGTACGCATCGATACACCTGGTGAAGCAGACTACTACCGCAACGGTGGCATCCTGCAATTCGTCCTACGTCAGATGGCCGCAAAAAACTAACCATCACTACGTAAGCTAACACGCCAGATGGCCTGGGACCCGTGGTGGGTCCCAGGCCATCTGGCGTTAACACACAGCAGCACCAGTGCTGCCCGGTAGTATCAAACCCGAACAACAAACACTGCCTCAACATATAAGGAACCAGATGAGCATTCTCCGGATGTATTACTCCGCAGCAGACGCCCAACGCCCGACTCACTATCGTGAAGCGTGGTGGGAAGAAGACGTGGGGGAGTTTGTACTCCACCATGGCAAAGTCGGCGAAACCGGCACCACAAAAGTGGAGAACATTTCCGACGCCGAACAAGCAGACGCGCTGCTGGCAACATTTGCCGAACAAAATGCGGCCGATGATTACGTCGACGCCCACGACGTGGTGCAAGAAAACTTCACCATCAAAATCAAACTCAAGGGCGCAGAGCCGACACAGGTAGAGTCTTCGAACGCAGAAAAATTTGCCGTCGAACTCACCGCCCTGCTGGCATGGCGTGGCCTTGGCACGGTGGAAGACTGGAACACCGCAGCCGACGAACCAGCATTCCAATTCAACGTCAGCGCGATACACCGTAGCAAGGCGATGAAGCTTGCCCCCAACGCGTTGAAGAAAACAGATTTTCGCGCCAATCGCATGCGGATTGAAAGGAACTAACGTGCAATATCGTCGTGTTGGCCACTCTGGACTTGTTGTCTCGACCATCGGATTTGGATGTAACAACCTTGGACGAGCCCAGTCCGCCACTGCAGAAGCAGACGAGGCCATCCGAGTCGTGAAAGCTGCCGTAGATGCCGGCATCACATTCTTTGATACCGCTGATACCTACGGAAAGACCCCTGGGTTATCGGAACAGTATCTTGGTCAGGCGCTCAAATCGATGCGCGACGACGTGATCATTGCCACAAAATTCGGAATGGATATGCAGGGCAGCAATGGTCCGGATTTTGATGCTCGTGGTTCTCGCCGTTACATCATCGCTGCCGTCGAAGCCTCATTACGACGACTCGATACCGACTACATCGATCTATTCCAATACCACACACCTGATCCACGGACACCCATCCAAGAAACACTGGCAGCACTGGATCAGCTCATCACCGACGGGAAAGTTCGCTATCTTGGCCATTCCAATTTTGCTGGTTGGCAGATTGCCCAAGCAGAGTACGTTGCTCAAGAGCTGGGCACCGAGCGTTTCATCTCAGCACAAAATCACTACAACCTGATGGATCGTCGCGCGGAGCTCGAGGTTCTGCCAGCTGCGCGAGCCTTTGGTCTTGGGATGTTCCCGTATTTCCCCTTGAATAACGGGCTTTTGACGGGGAAGTACACCCGCAACGGTGCACCATCCGGCGCTCGGCTATCTTATGTCCGCCAACACATGGTGAATAACGCGGACTGGGATCAATTAGAACGCTATTCGGATTTTGCCAAACAACGGGGTATCAGCGAAGTCGATACGGCCTTTGGGTGGTTAGCAGCACAGCAACCTGTTGCGTCCGTGATTGCAGGAGCGACCCGTGTGGAACAAGTCCAGCAGAATGCCAAGGCGTTGAACTATGAGTTCACAGCAGAGGACTTAAAACTGTTGGATGATATTTTCCCGCCGGTTGATAACATCGCACTATTTTAGGACGCTCACCTATGAAGCGTATGGGGAGGTACCTATGAATACCACACTAAACCTTGTGGTAACGGTTGGATCGCTTGGCTTGGTTGTGCTGATGGCCTGGTCACTTTGGAGTCTGTTAGCTGCCCCACTGCATGAAATACAGCGCATGTGGTGGGTTTTGGGTATCCTGATAGTGCCCGGTCTGGGGTCATTGATTTGGTGGTGGTGGATCAAATACTACTATCCGCGTCGTAAAGCAGAAGACCCAGATTGGGACCCCTCCAGAAGAAAGTCGACACGCACGTATACGGGGAGACCACGCCCCAGTCGTAGACGGCACGAGCAGCCGTTGGACTGAGCGATACTTAGGCCGGTTCTACTTCAACCATGAGCCACCCATCTTCGATTGACGTGCTGTGGCGCGTTAACGGTAATTGGGCAGGACCAGCGACCGCTTCGCCGGTAGTTTTATCAAAGTTGGATGCGTGACACGGGCACACGAATGGTGCTGATGGTTCTTGGTCAGGTACACCAACAATGCATCCCTGGTGGGTACACACGGCAGAATATGCTTGGACAGACTGTTCAGAATCTCGATAGAGCAGTATCTGGCTCGCTCCTACCGTCAGTTGGATAGCGTCACCCGGCGGTAAATCTTCTACCCGCATGGCACGGGTCAGCTTCCCTCCAGAAAACGTGTCTTGTTCTGGCACAGAGTTGCAAGCCGCCAAGGTTACGGCCGCAGCCGCGGCTCCGCCAGCTGCAAGAAATGTGCGGCGGGTAGGAACTGATTTTCGACAACACATATAGTGTCTTAAATACCATTCTGTGAAGGGCATCCAATGTTTTTGGTTGCTCAGGCTGAATTATTTTTCTAACGGGTCTGGATCTAATAGAGCGACGGTAATCACGGCTGCCGTCGTTTGCACTTGCCAAGGGCGCGCACCAAGATCAGATAGACGACGTTCAACTGACTCCGGTGTGATCGGTTCCGGTGGTCTCCAACAAATTTCCCGCAGTGTTTCTGGCAGGAGCAAATTCTCCAGGGGCATGCTTTGTGTCGCTGCGACACGAGCCAGTCGTTTCCGGCACGTCTGGAGACGCCCGGCAGCTAACGGATCTTTGTCGCGCCAAGCTTTGACAGCCGGCGGGGCTTGTGATGACGCCCGCATCGATGGCACTCGATCGGGGTCTTGAGCAATTTTAATGCCATCCTGAATTGCTTGCAGCCAGCGTCGGGCATCTTTAGCAGCGGCCCTACGGCGCATCCTAGGAATTTTCATTAACTGGGGCACCGTACGTGGCTTGGCTTTTGCTACCGCGATCAGTGTTCGGTCGTTGAGGAGCTTCCCTGGAGGCAGGTCACGTGACTTAGCGAGCTTCTCACGGGTGGTCCATAATGAACGAACGATCGCGAGTGTGCGACGATCGTTGATCTCATGAATCCCGGAAGTTTTGCGCCAGGGGTCCTTTCGTGGTGGTTTATGAGGCCTCGTCAACAGTGAATCGAACTCTTCGTAAGCGATTTCAAGTTTATGCTCGGCTTCGAGCTCCTCGATCATCGCTTCTCGGAGCTCGTGCAATAATTCAACATCCAATGCTGCATAATTGCGCATATCTTCGCTGAGTGGCCGGACAGACCAGTCCGCCGCGGAGTGCTCTTTAGCTAAAGTGACATTGAGCTTATTTTCTAATAAGGCAGCCAAACTGACACGTGGATAGCCCAGCAGTCGTCCTGCAAGTTCGGTATCAAAAAGTCTGTCAGGCCACAGTCCAGCCTGCCGCAAGGACGGAAGGTCTTGGATGGCTGCATGCAAAATCCATTCGACGCCGGTCAACGCATCCTGAATCGGCTCTAAACTATCTAGGGTTTCCGGATCGATCAACCAAATAGTGTCGCTGTCACGTTTGAGCTGGATCAAAAATGCTCGTTGCCCGTATCGATAACCGCTAGCGCGCTCCGTGTCTACTGCTACCGGACCGGTTCCTGCCCGAAGTTTGTCAGCAGCATGTTGCAGTCGAGCTGCAGTGTCGATAACCGGTGGGATCCCACCAGCCGGTTCTTCGAGAAGAGCCGGCTCCGTCTGGTGATCTTGAGAACCCTGTGCTTGTGTGGCACTCTGGGATTCCTCTGAATCATCGGAGGTGAGATGCGCGCTAGAAATCGTTATTTCCTTCGTGTCGTATTGAGCGGGATGATTCCCTCAGTAACCGGCGGTAAACCGGCGAATGTGCACACCATATCGCTCCACGCAGTGAGGTGTCTATCTAAGTTGTCGCCGGCTGGCGTCCACGACGCCCGCAATTCCAAGTCTATCGTCTCAACTTGTTGGTCAAGCATGCCAAACCCTTGAGATAATACTCTGCTTGCTGTGCCACCGGGTTGACGATAGGTGGCGGCTGCTTCATCAAGGGCTTCAACCATCCAAGACCAAGCAACTTCGGACACCAGCGGATCCTCGCCTAGATCCGATTCAAGACTTGTGCGAATATATGTGACGATCCTGAAATTTCCGTCCCATACATCTGAGTAGTGGGGGTCATAGAGCAAAATAAACCGCCCCACAGCAAGAGCCTCACCGGCGGTCCCGGCAACATCAGCAGACATCGCAACAGCGTAGGGAGCAAGTTTTGAAGGGGCTGGAACTTCGCTGAGCTCAACCTCGTTGCGCGTCACAGCTTGCCGCAGTTGGTTCAGGGCGACCCGAAATGTCTGCGGCGCGGCATACAAAGCTTGCGCATGAGATTGTTGTGGATTCACACTCTCAGATTAAACCCCTACTTGAAGGATTTTGTGGGCGGCGCGCCGAAAAATGCGGACTAGGAAATTATTCTTGGGATTTTGTCAAATCTAAGCTCAATGAGTTGAGACAGTATCGCAGATCGGTGGGAGTGTCGAAGCCTTCACCCGCGAACACATGTCCTAAATGCGATTCACAGTTTGCGCAGAGCACTTCAACCCGTGTCATACCTAATGAAGTGTCCTCGACATAGGTAATTCTTTCGTTGTCAGTCGGGGCATAAAACGAGGGCCAACCACAGCGTGCGTCGAATTTTGTGGTGGATGAGAAAAGTTCTTGCCCGCAGGCTCGGCAGGAGTATGTGCCCTCCTCCTTTGTGTCCCAATATTCCCCGGTATAGGGCCTCTCGGTTCCGGCTTGACGAAGGACTCGGAATGCTTCTGGACTTAGACGCTCGCGCCATTGTTGATCAGACAGCGCGGTAGCATCCTCACGACGGAGGGGCTGATTGCTTGCATGCGAAGAATGTGAAGAGCTTGTCATGATGATAATCTATCGTGACCAGTTCGGTCAGTTCTACACATTTGCCTGACTGCAAAACTACAGGTACGCAGTGAGGGGAAACGATGCCACGCACTAGCGAAAAGCTCGACTTAGGGACACAATAAGCACATGGGTGATGAGAACCTGCTGAAGACCATGCGTGCGCCATTTCGTTGTAGCCAGAACCGCGGCGCGAAAAGGACAGTGCGATGGTCTGCCATCGGAGCCATCACCGGGGCACTAGTGGGTACTGTAGTGGCCGCCATTCCTACTCTCGCGTCAATTTTTGCCCGTACTGTTGTGACACCTGATCCGCACCCAGTAGAAGATGTTCGGATATATCAATATCGGCCTGCTAGCGGTGCACGAGCCGAAAACCTGATCGAACTTGCAATAACGAACCAAACAACGGTGCGGGGTCGTTATGCCCTGACTTTCCACGAAGATCAGGGCGTAGCCCGGATCGGTGACATCGTGTCAATTGACCGCAGACAACAAACGGTAACTCGCGTGGTCGAAAGAATATACAGCGGAGATCTTTCCGAAGCAGTCCGAGGACGTTGGGCTGGTTTCGTATGGCCGACACCCAAGGAAGCCGGATATGTTTATGAGGATGTCTGGATACCGGTCCAAGACGGTCTGGCACCCGCCTGGTTTATCCCTCCCACACAGCCCACCGAGCATCATCAAACCTGGATGATTACTGTTCACGGACGCGGTTCCAAACGACAAGAAGGACTCCGTGCAATGGGGGTTGCCCAGCGTATGGGTATGCCCGGATTGCTGGTCTCTTATCGCAACGACGGTGAAGCACCAGATGCTCCGGACAAACGTTATGGGCTTGGAGCAACAGAATGGCCTGACATAGAAGCTGCTATTTTATATGCGCTCAATCATGGAGCAACATCTGTGGTCCTGGCTGGCTTTTCTATGGGAGGAGCCGTCAGCCTGCAGCTAGTGCAACGGTCAGCACTGGCACGATATGTCCAAGGATTAGTCCTCATCGGTCCGGTCATCGACTGGTTAGATGTGCTGCGTCACCAAGCTCGTATCAATAGATTGCCCCATACTGTTGGCAAGCTGGGGCTTTGGTTAATTGAATCTTCGTGGGGTAAAACCATCACGGGGCTGGCGGCCCCGGTCGATTTACGTCGTCTGGATTGGGTCAGTCGCGTAGCTGAGTTGACCCATCCAATGCTGATCCTGCATTCAGAAGATGACGATTTCGTACCGATCGGTCCTTCGATAGAACTCGCGAAGAAAAACAGGCAACTTGTAAGCTTAGTGCGGTTCCAAGATGCCAGACATACACGGGAATGGAACGTCGATCCAGTTCGCTTCGATTCCGCTATTTTAACGTGGTTGCATGTTCTATTAAACGGTGCACCGCAGCGACATTTAAGCCTTGCAGGCCCAAAGACTGCCGAATAATCGGCTAGCCCCTATAATTGAGAGCAGTCAATTTAACCCGAATGCCCGTTGCAGATCACGGGGGAGGAGTTCTCTACAGTGGCAGGTCACTCAAAATGGCACACAACGCGACATAAGAAAGCCGCGCTCGATGCCAAGCGCGCCAAAATGTATGCCACCCACATTAAAGCTATTGAAGTTGCAGCACGTGCTGGGGGACCAGATCTTGATGGCAACCCAGGTCTTGAAGTGGCAGTTACGAAAGCCAAAAAGCAATCCGTGCCGAACGACAATATCGATCGGGCGATTAAACGCGGTGCAGGACTGACCGGAGAAGTCATTGAGTACGTCGAAATCATGTACGAAGTGCGTGGTCCCGAAGGCTCTGCCCTGCTAGTCGAATGTCTCACCGACAACCGCAACCGTGCGGCATCTGAAGTCCGAGCAACTGTGACCCGCAATGGCGGCTTCATGGCGGATCCCGGTTCTGTGGCGTTTATGTTCGAACGTCGCGGTGTTGTCCGTGTGCCAGCTAATGACTATGCGGAAGATGATGTCATGATGGCCGTTATTGATGCGGGTGCAGAAGAAATCTTGCGTTCCGGTACGGCATTTGAAGTTCTTTCTGAGCCTACTAACGTGCAAGACGTGTCAAAAGCGCTCGATGACGTTGGTATTGAATACGAATCCGATGATGTTGAGTTTTTCGCAGAAATGAAAGTCGAACTGGACGCAAAAGCTGCGCAGTCGTTTATCCAGTTGTGGGACGCCGTAGAAGAACTCGACGATGTGCAAAATGTATACGCCAACGTGGAAATCTCAGCGGAAGTACTTGAAGAAATGGCAGCACAGGACGCGTAAGTGACGAACACAGATGCGCATTCCAAGGCGCCTACTGGCATCCGTGTTTGCGCGGTTGACCCTGGATTGACTCGTTGCGGTATAGCCGTTGTTGATATAGCTGCAAATCGAAGTGCCCGTCTGATTGACGTTACTGTGGTCGGTAGCCCGAGCACAGACCCGATTGGTAAGCGCCTAGCCGTTATCGACAGCACGATGGATGCCTGGTTGGAGAAACACCGTCCCGACCACCTGGCAGTTGAACGCATGTTTGCCCAACACAATACGCCAACCATTATGGGAACGGCACAAGCCTCTGGAGTTGCCATCGCTGCAGCTGCCAGACGAAACGTCCCAGCAGCGCTTCTCACACCATCCGAAGTGAAGGCTGCTGTGACTGGCTCGGGTCGCGCCGATAAAAAACAGGTCACGGCCATGGTGACCCGAATCTTAGGTCTGCAGATACCACCAAAACCCGCAGATGCGGCAGATGCGATTGCCATTGCTATTGCTCACGCCTGGCGAGGCGGCCTTTTGGGCAGAGGTCTTGACACCGGTAAACTCACAAGCCCAGCCAAAACAACACAATTCGCCAGCGCACCAGGCACACTTACCCCAGCGCAGAAACTGTGGCTGGCAGCAGAAAAACGCGCCACCTAATACAACCCGTAGCAAGCACTTACGACACTGTAAATTTGCTCCAATAACACAACGATGGTGAACAATACCATCAGCAGGGAGAACACATGATCTCGTCGCTAACCGGCGAAATCCAACACCTCGGCACCGAAAACGCCGTAATTTCAGTCAGTGGTGTCGGCTATGTGTTTTCTGCCAGCCCAAACACGCTCTCGGCGCTCCGTCTGGGCCAGGATGTTACCGTCCAAACCTTACTGTTGATCCGAGACGACAACCCGGTGCTGTACGGTTTTGGTACCGCCGATGAACGTGAAATTTTCGAAATAATGATGACCGTGTCCGGAATTGGGCCCCGTATTGCGTTGGCAGTGCTTTCAGTGTTTCATCCTGACGAGGTGCGGCAACACATCGACGAACAAGATGATAAAGCGTTCACAAAAGTCCCTGGAATTGGACCAAAATCGGCAAGACGTATTATCCTCGAACTTTCCGGCAAACTTGTGCCCCGCGAGGAACCCAATCAGCCCGACGCCAAGAAGAACCGCAGTAGCGAACCAGTGTGGCAGGACCAGGTGCAACAAGCACTGATCGGCCTTGGCTGGACCGAAAAAGATTCCCTCAAAGGCATCGAAAGTGCACTGGCGGCAGACCCCGCCCTGGTGCAGTCAACTGACGTGTCCGCGGCCCTTCGTGCAACCCTGCAAAATCTTGGTGAGGGCCAGGCAAGGCAGCGATTCTTATGATCGAACCAGAACATCCTTCTAGCCATGACCGTGTGGTCACCGGTAACGCCTCAACCGAAGACCGCGAAGTTGAAGCTGCGTTGCGCCCCAAACACCTTGCGGAGTTCGTTGGTCAGCACCGCGTGAGAAATCAGCTCTCCTTGGTGTTAGAAGCAGCAAAGCTGCGCGGTGCCACAGCAGACCATATTTTACTATCTGGGCCGCCAGGCCTCGGAAAAACAACGCTGTCCATGATTGTTGCAGAAGAAATGGGTGCCCCATTAAGGATCTCCTCTGGCCCAGCTATCCAGCATTCTGGTGACTTGGCAGCCATCCTCTCTTCCCTGACGGAAGGTGAAGTGCTGTTCTTAGATGAAATCCACCGCATGTCTCGTCCCGCCGAGGAAATGTTGTATATGGCGATGGAAGACTTCCGCGTGGATATCATCGTCGGTAAAGGCGCCGGCGCAACATCGATTCCACTAGAGCTACCCCCGTTTACGATCGTAGGAGCAACGACCCGAGCAGGTCTGCTGCCAGGTCCGCTGCGAGACCGTTTCGGCTTTACCGGTCACCTAGATTTCTACTCCAACGAAGAGTTGGAAATGGTGGTACGACGTTCCGCTGCGATGTCTGACCTGAAGCTCACAAACGAAGCTTTCACCGAGATCGCATCGCGGTCGCGTGGTACCCCAAGAATTGCCAACCGATTATTGCGACGCGTTCGAGACTGGGCCCTGGTCAATAACCTACAGGAAGTAGATGCGCGGGCAGCTGCCGCAGCCTTGGAAATGTATGAAGTAGATTCCCGCGGGCTGGACCGTCTTGACCGTTCTGTTCTTGAAGCGCTATGCACCAAGTTTCATGGCGGGCCGGTAGGGCTTTCCACACTTGCTATTGCTGTTGGCGAAGAAATCGAGACAGTTGAAACGGTTGCAGAACCCTACTTAGTCCGGGAAGGACTGCTCGGCAGAACGCCACGAGGCAGAATTGCCATGCCTGCTGCGTGGCAACACTTAGGTCTCAAACCACCAGAAGATTCCAACACCCAGAGTTTATGGTCCCTGATCCCCAACGACCCCATTAGCTCAGACGAAGCCGGTGACCCTGCTGTTCAGCAGCACACCGACACTGCCTCGGATGAGGTAGAAGGTCTGGTGTACTTTGACGACCGTGATTAACCACACAACAGGCCGCTGAATCTCCAGGCTGCCTTCGACACGAAATTCACGCTATTTGTGTCCGAGCACTAGGATAGGCTCAGACATTGTGTGAATCGCCGGAAGCCCGGCCATTTCCGTAAGTGCCAGCATATGCACAGATACGACAACAAGATAGTTGGTAGATGATTAATGACTTATAACGCTGAATTAGGCACCGTGCTCGCTCAGGCCGAAGGCGGCCAAGAAGGCGGCGGTTCAAGCATGTTCATGCTGTTGATGCTGGCCGTGCTCGGCCTGCTGTTCTTCATGATGATCCGACGCAGCCGTAAAGCAATGAAAACTCAGCAACAGCAGCGTGCTTCGCTCGAACCCGGGATGGAAGTTATGACGACTTTCGGGTTGTACGGCACCATTATTGATCTGGATCATGACGATAATAAAGTCGTGCTGGAGATCTCCCCAGGACAGTTCGCGACTGTACACCTGCAAGCAGTCGGTCAAGTTGTGGAAGAAACCGAACCTGAAGCTGATGAACTTCCTGAATCAGATATTTCCATTGATGACATTCCAGATTACCCAGAGCAGGCTTCCCCCGACGCCACCGGGAACGAATACGGCACCGATTACAACGACCCACGCGAAGACCGCGATCGGTAAGCACCACATTTTCATTGATGGATAAAATATTGAAGGCCCGTTATATCTATGGCGTCTAAGACCCCACAAACCCGCGCCAAACGCTCATTGGCGTGGTTAACTGCAATCATTGTTGGCCTAGGTGCTATTTTGGGCATCGGCATCGCAACCAACAATTCGACTGGTGTCCCACTATTGGCGTTGGACCTCGAGGGTGGCACCCAAATGGTCCTGTCACCAGAGACATCTACCGGCGAAGCTGTCACATCAGAACAGATGAGCCAAGCGGTTGAAATTATCCGCCAACGCGTAGACGGCTCGGGTGTATCCGAAGCAGAGATCAACACCCAAGGTGATAATAACCTCGTGGTCTCGATACCGGGCTCACTTGATGAACAGACTCGGGAACTGATTCAAGCCTCGGCCAATATGGAATTCCGTTCCGTCATCACGATGGGGTCCTTCACTCCGACACCAGAAGAAGAAATGGTTGATGTCTCGGAGATGCCGGAGCCCGACGCAACTCCAGAAAATGGGTCAGACCCAAACTGGATTACCCCTGAACTATATGACGAGTTCCAACGGTATGACTGCACAGCTCCTGAGGCCAACCAGATTCGAGAGGACCTACCCGCCGACGAGGCCATCGTGGCGTGTGACTTCGACACCGGTGCAAAATACATTCTTGGCCCGTTAGAGATCTCCGGTGACCTCATTGATTCAGCGGACTACGGTATGGGATCTAGCCCAACCGGTGTGGCATCCAACGAATGGGTTGTCAATGTCTCGTTTGAGAGCGAAGGCGCAGAGGCATTCCGGGAAATCACCCAACGGTTGACGGGCATGGAATCCCCACAAAACCAGTTCGCTATTCTCTTGGACGGTCAGATTGTTTCAGCACCCGTCTCTCAGGCTGTGATTTTGGATGGGAATGCACAGATCTCTGGGACTTTCAGCGAAGAGACTGCAGCACAACTCGCCGAGCAGCTGGAATACGGGGCCTTGCCCATTTCCTTTGAAGTTGAATCAGAACAACAAATTTCCGCGACCCTAGGTCAAGATCAGCTGTTCTGGGGCCTGATTGCTGGGCTCATCGGTCTAGGACTCGTAGCCGTCTACCAGTTCTTCCAATACCGAGCATTAGGGCTTGTGACGCTCACGTCCATCGTTATTATGGCCGTCCTGACCTACTTAGCGATCGTCTTATTAGGTTGGTCCGACAACTACCGACTCTCCCTAGCTGGTATAGCGGGAATCATCGTGTCCATTGGCCTGACCGCAGACTCATTTATCGTCTACTTTGAACGAATCAAGGACGAAATGCGAAACGGCCGACCGTTTGAAGCGGCGGTCAACTACGGTTGGGATCGAGCGAAACGAACCATCACTGTCTCGAAACTGGTCAACGTCTTAGCATCAGTCGTGCTGTTCTTCGTTGCTGTGGGCAATGTGCGCGGGTTCGCTTTCACCCTCGGATTGACGTCTATCGCTGACCTCGTTGTGGTCTTCCTCTTTACCCATCCGGTCATGCAACTCCTCGCGAAAACACGTTTCTTTGCTAGCGGCCATCCGATGTCTGGCATGGATCCATCCTTGCTGGGCCAAAAACCGCTGTACCAGGGAGCTGGCCGGGTACGTGAGTTCCGTCCAGAAGCCGAAGTCGTAGGCCGACGCAGCAAGAAAAACAAACGATCTAGCAAAGAAGCCGAACGACGGCAGACGATCGCTGAACGGCGCTCCGAAGAACGCGCCAAAGCCCTACAGTCGGCAACATCATCCGAGCACGACCCTGCACAGGAGGACTCATGAGTCGCTTAGCAACTTGGGGTAATGAACTGTATGCGGGCAAAAAATCATACCCGTTCGTTCATAAATGGAAAACCTGGTTTGTGGTGGGGCTGATCTTACTGGTGCTCGCCGGGGGGCTGACTGCCCTGCGTGGCGGATTCAACCTTGGCATCGATTTTCGTGGCGGCTCGGAATTCACGATCTCAGGCGTGGAAAATACTGACCCCTCAATTGGAGAGCAGGCCGTCAGCGAGATAATTCCGGAGGCTGAAGCCACTGCTACGAACATTTCTGGCGGCACGATACGCGTACAGACCGCCGAGCTGTCAGATGAACAAACCTTAGAGGTAGCGACAGCGCTGCAGGATGGCTATAGCGTTTCCTCAGATCAAGTCACTTCCAGTTTTGTGGGGCCCACCTGGGGCGCCGCCGTGTCTGAACAGATGCTGATCGGGCTCATAATATTTCTGGTGTTGGTTGCCCTATACCTAACGGTGTACTTCCGCACTTGGAAAATGTCGGCGGCAGCTATCGTCGGCCTCATGTACGTCGTCATCCTGACCGTTGGTATTTACGGTGCGATCGGTTTTGAAGTGACGCCACCGGCGATTATTGGTTTCTTGCTGATTTTGTCGTACTCGTTATATGACACGGTGGTGGTCTTCGACAAGATTCGCGAGAATACTCAGAACCTTGCCGAAGATCGTAAACGTACGTTTGATGAATTGGTGAATCTGGCCGTTAACCAAACACTGGTGCGTTCTATTACCACTTCAATCGTAGGTATCCTGCCGGTGGGATCGATTCTGTTCATTGGCGCTGGCCTTCTCGGTGCGGGAACATTGCGGGACATCTCACTGTCGATATTTGTCGGTATCATCGTCGGGACCGTGGCCACCCTGTTCATTCAGGCACCGCTATATGCGCTGTTCCGGAGCAACGAAACCGCGCTGCAAGAACGTGATAATCGCATTCTTCGACGTCGCAGCACAGAAACGACTGTTGAAGATGACGAAGAAATTGTAACTTCACGATAGGTGGAGTCACTAGGAGATGTCGCTTGCTGTCCTGTAGCCTTGAATCCACGCTGCAGGACAGCAGCTTTTAACACGGACAAGTTCATACGTGACTGAGGTTTCACCATTCCGGTTTGTGACGTACTAAACTAGTCCTTTACCGTCATTATTCGAAGGGGGAGGTTCGGTGGCTGCTACACAACCGGCTTCACATCACAGCGGAGAAAAGGGCGCTGATGCCCATACTCCAGCGCGTGGGTTTAGTCGTTTTGCCCGTCTGACGGGCCGCGGCTATTCACCATTACTTGAACCCCTCATTCGCACGCTCAAAGTTCGACACCCCAAGGGCGACATCGGACCGATCATTGAAGCGTTTAAGGTCGCAGATTATCATCACCGCGAACAGTACCGGAAGTCTGGCGACCCATATATTACCCATCCGGTAGCCGTTGCAACCATCTTGGCCGAGCTGGGTCTCACCGGAGAAACGCTCATCGCGGCATTACTACACGACACGGTAGAAGACACTGAATACACGCTGGATCAGCTCACGAAAGACTTTGGTCCTGACGTTGCCCTATTGGTAGATGGTGTGACAAAACTGGACCGGGTCCAGTTTGGCTCAGCGGCTGAAGCTGAAACCGTACGAAAAATGATCATCGCAATGGCCAAAGATGTGCGCGTGCTGATGATCAAGCTCGCCGACCGTCTCCACAATGCACGTACCTGGCGTTATGTTGCACCGGAGTCTTCAGCACGTAAAGCCAAAGAAACTCTTGAAATTTATGCTGCGCTGGCACACCGACTCGGGCTAAATACCATCAAATGGGAACTAGAAGATCTTTCCTTCGCTGCTCTGTGGCCAAAGGTATATGCAGAAATTGTTCGGTTGGTGGGGGAGCGAACCCCCCAACGCCAAAAGATTGTCGCTAATCTTACCGAACAGGTGGATAAGGAACTTCGGTCCGTCAAAATTCGTGCGACGGTCACTGGTAGGTCGAAACACTATTATTCGATCTACCAAAAAATGCAGGAGCAAGATAAAGAATTTAACGAAATCTATGACCTGCTCGGCATTCGGGTGCTCGTTGATTCTGTTCGCGATTGCTACGCGGTGCTCGGTGCATTGCATGCTCGGTGGTCGCCGATTCCCGGCCGGTTTAAAGATTATATTGCAATGCCAAAATTCAATATGTATCAGTCATTGCACACCACGGTCATTGGTCCGGGCGGAAAGCGTGTTGAGATCCAGATCCGTACCCACGAAATGCACCATCGTGCAGAATACGGTGTGGCAGCCCATTGGGTATATAAACACGGAGGTTCTGCTGATGCAGAAACGCCCGGCTGGTTGAAGACCGTTTTAGACTGGCAGGAAGACGCATCTGATCCCAACGATTTCCTCGACTCGTTGCGCACTGAGATTGGCTCAGCAGAAGTCTACGTATTCACCCCCAAGGGAGAGATCAAAGCTCTCCCATCCGGTTCGACCCCCGTGGATTTTGCCTACAGTGTGCACACTCAGGTTGGTCACCGCACCGTGGGTGCCAGGGTTAATGATCGCCTGGTTCCGCTCAACACAGTGCTCAATCATGGTGACTCGGTTGAAATCTTTACGGACAAGGACGAGAGTGCTGGACCATCCCAAGATTGGTTGGGCTTTGTGCGTTCCGGCCGGGCACGAAACAGAATCCGTCATTGGTTTAGTAAAGAGCGCAGAGATGAAATCATTGAGCGCGGGAAAGAATTCCTAACCAAGGAAGCCCGAAAACGTAAACTACCACTGCAGCAAATGTTGAGCACTGATACGCTCAGCCAGGTAGCTACACAACTGAACTACGAGGACATTCAGGGGCTATATGCGGGTGTCGGAGAAGGTTCGATAGGTCTCAATAACGTCTTGGACCGGATCGAACGCCTCCTTGCACCGGAAGATGAAAAACCTGAACCTGAACCAGACACGGTCGCGATTCCAACGATCCCGCATCCTTCACGGCATGCTGACTCCGGAATCGTTGTCCCAGGTGCTGGGGATGTAATGGCCAAACTCGCACGCTGCTGTGCACCGGTACCGCCTGACAGCATCATCGGTTTTGTCACACGTGGCTCAGGTATTTCCGTGCACCGAAAAGACTGCCTCAACATTGTCAACACCAACGAAGAAGACCGCTTACTCGAAGTCGAATGGGCACCAAACTCCGATACAACATTTAATGTCGATATTCTTGTGCT
>Ga0209487_1000995_pt1 | contig 24497 bp, 16 predicted proteins | sample Poulit2012_FD_187524 | JGI IMG/M metagenome (GOLD analysis project Ga0209487, IMG submission 187524) | Agricultural soil microbial communities from Georgia to study Nitrogen management - Poultry litter 2012 (SPAdes) (version 2) | ecosystem: Environmental > Terrestrial > Soil > Agricultural land...
ATTTAAATTAAATGGTATAGGTATATAATTTCCCTCCACAACTGCTAAAGTTATATGAAAATATGGTCGCCACTTTGTAAAGTGCGATAAATATTGCCATACCTTTTTACTATTTGTATGAAAAATATGCGGGCCATATTTGTGAACCAATACACCAAATTCATCATAATAATCATAAGCGTTACCCCCGATGTGATTGCGCTTTTCAACAACTAATACTTTCTTGTCCAGTACAGACGCAATGCGTTCAGCCAGCACGCTCCCTGTAAACCCCGCACCTACAATTAGATAATCTACTTTCATTTCATAACATTAATCGTTACGTATCTTTTTACCTCAAATCTTTTATAATATTATTTACCACTATTTCCAATAGCCGCATATCCTGCGTAATAATTTCGGCTTGAGCTGTCATTCCATTTCTTGGCGTAATTTCACGTCCATGGTTGGTCACCAGCCTGTCAGGAAACTTTACCCTGCAAAAAAGAGACTGTCCTGTACTAATGGTTTGATTTTCCTGCAAAATACCTGCTTATACAACCTCTTCCATCAAGCGGTCTGGTGTCGGCGCAGCAGGAGAGGTTTTCAGAAAGCTTTCAATCAAACGGAAACACCTCTCCGTCTGTGATCTGATTCCAGCTTGGCGGGGTGATGCCATGAAGATGCCGGATAAAGTAATCCATTCGCTTACGTTCCTCGTAGATACCGATGGATGCGTGATCGGCTCCCGGAATCGTAAGAAAATCGAAATCCTTTCCCGCTTTAATCAAGGCATCCGCAACCTGATAGGTCGATGCCGGATCCACATTGGTATCCAACTCCCCTACTACCAAAAGCACATTCCCCTGCAGTTTATGGGCATGATCCACATTGGAAGCCGCGGAGTAGTGCTCATCCACCGGCCACCCCATCCACTGTTCATTCCACCAGATCTTATCCATCCGGTTGTCGTGACACCCCACCGAAGATACAGCCACATGGTAATGTTCAGGGTGAAAAAGGAGCCCTCCAAGTGAGCTTTGTCCGCCGGCCGATCTCCCGTAAATCCCTACCTTGCTGTTATCGTACCAATCGTAGGTTTCAGCAACAGCTTGATGCCATAAGATCCGATCCGGAAATCCGGCATCCCCGAGGTTTCTCCACGCCACATCATGAAATGCCTTGGAGCGTTGTGCAGTTCCCATGCCGTCAATCTGAACCACAATAAATCCTGTTTCAGCAAGACTCATCATCTGATTGTATGCCATAAAGCTTTTGGGCACAAAATGGTCGTGCGGACCTGCGTAGATATACTCAATGACCGGATAGCGCTGGCCGGGATCAAAATTGGTCGGACGTATGATAATGCCGTAAATATCGGTCTCCCCATCTCTGGCTTTTGCGGAGAACGGCTCGGGCGCCTGCCATCCGGCTCTCACCAGCTCGGAATGATCCGCCTTTTCCAGCACCAACACCACCGACTGATCGGAGGTTCGCTTTAATACGGTCACCGGCGGGGTATCCACCCGCGACCAGGTGTCTGTATAATACTCCCGTTCAGGAGAGAACGAGACAGAGTGCGTGCCGTTCTCATGGGTCAGCGGAGTTAGGTTTCCCCCATCAAAGTCGATCCGGAAATGATGGATAAAATAGGGGTCCTGATCCTCATAATACCCTCCCGCACTGAACCAGATCTGCCGGTTATCCCAATCGACATGGTCTACATTTCTCACCACCCATTCGCCTCTTGTAATTTGATTCTTTACCGACCCGCTGCGGGCGTCATAGAGATAGAGGTGCCGCCAGCCATCGCGCTCCGACATCCAGACGATTTCATCACCATCCTCGCTATAGCTCCGAAAGAGCGAGGTGGCATAGCTAAAAAAGGTTTCCGGCTCCTCATTCACCACAATGCGGGGTTCCCCGGTTTGTGCATCCACTTCAATGATGCGGTAGCGCTGATGCCCCCGCTCGTTGTACTCAAACGTAAATCCACGGCTGTCTTTCTGCCACCGAAAACCGGTTTGCGAATACGCATTCGGGAAAAGCGATCTATCGACATGGATCTGCTGCCCCTCTTCTATTCGGAAGAGTACGGGCTGTTCTACATCGAGCTGATCGCCCGGTTTGATGTAGGTTCGGCTTAAATACCGCGGCTGACGCTGCTCTGCGGGCGACGATTCCACATAGTGAATCTTCCGATCGTAACCGGGTGCCACTCTCTTCACGGCAATATTCCTGGAATCGGGCGACCACTGTATGGAGTGGAAATCGTAGTAATTCCCCTCCGATCCATCAGAGCTTTTCATGAGGATAGCCCCTGATTCCACATCCCGGATCAACAGATTGTAATTCTCTATGAGCGCCTCTTTTGTTTCATCAGGAGACAGGCTTGAAGAACGGCTGTGGCTCAGGATTACCGGTTCCCGTTCGTGATCCCATACTCCCCAGGTCGGATGAGACGGACGCTCCCGGTCGTCCTCACGGCTTTCACACTCATAACTGATTAGTGAACAGAGATAGTTTTCTCCCTCAAATGCAAACTCGATCTCTCTAAAATCCTCTTTATACTCAAATGTATAGAATGGGAGAGTTTCTCCGGTAAACTCTTCCCCGGACTTTTCTGATAAAACCCCCGCCAAACGTTCATGGTCAAAAGCGAGCTCCTGAATCTCCTGGTCTGCATTTACCCGGATAAAGTGTGACCCTCCGCTTACACTCCGCCGGTACCAGAACTGGTTTGAATCACCAATCCAGCTGGGCTGGCCGATCATCTGGTGGAGAACAGCCCCGCGGAATGCCTCTTTGATCTCCTGTGAGCGGTGATAATCTTCCAGGGTACCCTGGCCCAAGACGGATGCGGGAAGTAGCAGAGTAAGAATGAAAAGGGATGTTCGAAGCATGTAGTATCTGATGTTCTGAGTTAACTTATAAATGATATCGGCATGGATCGGTACAACGGCAGTTCCCTGCACCTCTCCCACTTAGATCTAGCCCCTGTATGTGAAATACTCTCTAGATATTCAGGAATGCCCCCCCCTGCAACCGAATTTTTATTAAAAACATGACCATTTTTCTGAAAGCCTCCTGCAGGGCGGTCAGTATTCCATTTCCATCTCTAACCGGTGCTTGTACTTTTTAATGTATGCCGTTGGAGAAAGGCCTGTACTTTTCTTGAACTGCCTGTTAAAGTTCGACACGTTGTTAAATCCGCAGTCGTAGCAGATCTGGGAGACATTCATATCTGTATTTCTGAGCAGCTTACACGCCTTGGATATCCGTACCTCAATCAGAAACTGAACGAATGTTTTACGCGTGTGCTGTTTGAAAAAATGACAAAATGCAGCCTGACTATAATTCGCAATACGGGCTACATCCTCCAGCATAATCTCTTTCTTGTAGTTTTGAAGGATGTAATTGATAACTTCGTTAATCTTCTCACTCTCATGATCGGTCAGCGGTGTATAGGTATTAATCGACGCGAGGTATTTATAAACTTTCGAAACCGCCAGATCGTAAAAGATCTGCAAGATTCGTATGAACCTCTCGAATTCATGAGTTTTGGTGACTTCCAGCATCCTCTCTCCAATCTCTTCAGAGGTACTTTTACTGAATTTCAAACCCCGGCCGGAACGCTCAATCAGTTTTCGAATTTCAGAAACTTCATCGATATTAAAAAAGCCTTTCCCGAGTGACTCTCTGTGGAAAAAAATTGAGACGGAGTGTGAATTAAGTCCGGAGGCAGGATCATAGTACCTGGAATCGCTTTTAAAGACGTGGGACTGATTTGATCCGATCAGAAAGAGATCCCCGGCTTCAAATTGGATGAAGGTATCGCCTACGAACAGATCCCCTGATCCTTCAACAATATATTTGAGTTGCAGCTCAGGATGATAATGGAGCTTATCATAGAAAAACGGCATCCTGTCGTTTTCAACTAAAAACCCTTCTTTCCCTGTTTTTGGGAGTCTGAAAAATATCGATTTGTCATTCATTGTTCCTCATGTTTTGTGTTACTGTAATGTAAACAGAGGGTTTTGAGAAGTGCCTGCTTCTCAAAACCTTCCATTATTTTGCTGTAAAATGGCAGAAACCGATCAAAATCAAAACAACTTCGTATCACTTTCCTAAAATAGTATTGCTTTTGAACAAGAATTGCTCACTAAAGGGAAGAAGCCAGTATGTGCCGGACAGGCTTCTCTGAGTGAAGACCCGGTACGGAAGAGGGACAGGCGTGCTTATTTCCGTTTCAGGATGACAGAACCTGCCGGCTTCCCACTCCGCCCTTCCTCTTTCATCTCCCCCACTCTCACATAAGAAAAGGGTTGCTATTATATAGTGCAGATCTATCTGTAAGCCGATAAAGAGAATAAATGAATGGTTGAACTGATCAAAAAAGTACACACTTTATTACCAACCGGAATGTAAATTGGTTCGCAAATGGGCTCGCTATAGAGATTGTTACTACAGCGCAGTTATCGAATCAGGCCGCTTCTCTGAGCTCCGGATTCATCCCCACGCAGCAGTAGAGAGAGGTCTCAGATCTGCTGTCTCTGTGACTACACCAAACATCAATTACTAACTGTGCCTTCTCATGAATATTGGTTCATTGAGACACACGACCTGTACGGCACTTAAACGAAATGCGATATGAAAGTTGACTGGAATGGAGTTTACCCTGCCATAACTACAAAATTTAATGAAGACGGTTCTCTTGACCTCGACACGTATAAGAAAAATATTGAGGCCCAGGTTCAGGCAGGTGTTCATGGCTTTATCCTGGGTGGCACTCTCGGTGAAGCGAGTACGTTAAAAAACGATGAGAAGCTCGATCTTGTTGCTAAAACTCTGGATTTCGTTGATCACAAGCTCCCCGTGATCATGAATGTAGCCGAGCAGACAACAGCCGAAGCGATTGAGTCGGCCAGCCAGGCTGAAGAGATGGGAGCCTCCGGACTGATGCTGCTTCCCCCGATGCGATACAAAGCGGATGACAGGGAAACAGTTCACTATTTTAAAGAGATTGCAGAATCCACCTCCCTGCCGATCATGATCTATAACAATCCTGTGGATTACGGGATTCAGGTATCACTGGATATGTTTGAAGAGCTTGTAGTTCATGAAAATATTGAGGCTGTTAAAGAGTCTACCCGGGATATTATGAACATCACCCGTATGATTAACAGATTCGGAGATCGTTTTAAAATATTGTGCGGAGTAGATACCCTGGCTCTGGAAGCGATGGTTTTGGGTGCTTCGGGCTGGGTAGCAGGGCTGGTATGTGCCTTTCCAAGAGAAACGGTAGCCATTTATGAAATGGTGAAGGAGAATAATCTTCAGGATGCGCTCACGATCTACCGCTGGTTCATGCCGCTTCTGGAGTTGGATATTACTCCCAAGCTTGTTCAGAATATCAAGCTTGCAGAACAGGCGGTAGGGCTCGGTACAGAGCATGTACGGAAACCCCGCCTCCCGCTCATCGGAGAAGAGAGAGAACATGTACTGTCGGTCATACAGAATGCATTGGATTCTCACGAAACCGTCCTGGAAATTCTAGAATCACACCAGAGACAGAAAGCAGTTCTATAACTTATCATCTTAAAACTTTACCAGCCTATGATAGAAGGTGCAAACTTTCTGGGAAATACCAGATCCAAAGAAAACAGCAATTTTCTACAGGCTTTCAATCCTGCAACCGGTGAAGCCCTGCCCGACAAATTTTTCATCGCCACAACCTCTGAAATTCAGAGGGCAATGGAAATGGCAACAGAAGCTTTCGAGGCGTATAAAGCACTCTCTGCAGAGAGGCGCGCCGATTTTCTCTGCCGTATTGGCGAGGAGATAATGGCTCTGGGTGACAAACTGATTCAGCAGGCTGTTACGGAATCGGGACTACCGGAGCAGCGCCTTATCGGAGAACGAGGAAGAACTGTAAACCAATTGAAGATGTATGCAGACCTTCTGCGAGAAGGATCCTGGGTGGATGCCCGCATCGACCGGGCAGACCCGGAGCGACAACCTGCGCCCAAACCTGATCTCCGGAACATGCTCTTCCCCATAGGGCCCGTCGTGGTTTTTGGCGCCAGTAATTTCCCTCTGGCCTTTTCAACTGCCGGCGGGGATACGGCTTCTGCACTGGCAGCGGGTTGCCCTGTGATAGTAAAAGCCCACGAATCACATCCGGGAACGAATGAGCTGGTGACCAAAGCCATTCTGCAGGCAGCAGAAAAAACAGCGATGCCAGAAGGTGTCTTCAATTCTCTTCTTGGCCGGGCGGAAACGGGCAGACAACTGGTTCTGCACCCGATGGTAAAAGCAGTGGCCTTTACCGGTTCCTATAAGGCGGGCAGAGCGATCTTTGATGCGGCTGCCGCCCGGAAGGTGCCAGTTCCGGTCTATGCAGAGATGGGAAGTATCAATCCCGTGTTTCTCCTTCCGGAAAAACTTCACAGCGATCCATCCGCTCTTGCCGCACTCCTTGCAGGGTCGGTGACGCTTGGACACGGACAATTCTGCACGAAACCCGGAATTATTATCGCTAAAAAAAGCGACTCCCTGGAACGCTTCAAACAGATGCTGACAGAGCATCTGGAAGGGCACTCATCCAGTTGGTTGCTGAATCGGGGTATTGCAGAAAATTACCAGAAATCACGGGAAACTCTGTTTAATCAAGAACACATTCAGATTCTCAAGCACCCCACCTCCGAAGATGAGATCAGCAAATCAGCTGCTTTGGCAGTCGTGGAAGCTTCCGGATTTCTTGAGAATCCAGCCATGCATCGTGAAATTTTCGGGCCGTTTTCCCTGATTATCGAATGTGACGATCAAACCAGCTTTGAGGAGGTTGCATCTTCTCTGGAAGGGCAGTTGACTCTAACCTTTATGGGTACGGAACCGGAGCTGGCAGGCCATCGCCGGCTGATAGATATTGCCCGGGAAAAAGCGGGAAGAATTATTTTCAACGGGGTACCCACGGGAGTCGAGGTTTCCCCCGCCATGCATCACGGCGGCCCTTATCCTGCAACAACCGATCCTAAATTCACCTCTGTGGGCACCGGGGCTATCCGACGATTTTTGAGGCCTGTAGCTTTCCAGGACTGCCCTGATGAGCTGCTGCCAGAGGAATTAAAGGAGGGCAATCCACTCGGTATTTATCGTCTGGTTGACGGCATCCTGACAAAATAGATCACTTACTGATAACTTTTAAATGGCATTACAGCAGACATGAAGTATTATAATGACAAGACCATCTTCCACCATTTAACTTACGATGAACTGATTCCTGTGATCCGAAAAGCCTATCAACAGGGAGAAGCCGAAACTTCGGTCGCTCCGCGTTCCTTTTTGAGTTACGACAGCGGGGAGGGTGAGCGAAAATCGACACTGCTCATTATGCCCGCGTGGCAGGCTGGGAAATTTCTGGGAATTAAGCAGGTCACCCTCTCCCCCTACAACAAAAAGTTCCCCCTGCCTACTCTCCAGGGAATCTATATTCTTTTTAATGCAAAGACCGGCTCGCCACTCGCAACCTTTGACGCCAGTGCGATCACCGCCCGGAGAACCGCAGCAAAGTCGGCCGTTGCCGCGCAGTTTCTCGCACGGCAGGATGCGTCTACACTGTTGATGGTAGGCACAGGTACGCTTAGTCCTGAACTGATACAGGCCCACTGTGAAGTACGTCCGATCGAGAAGGTGCTTATTTGGGAACACACTCCGGGGAATGGACAAAAAGTGGTTGACAAACTCTCGGGTATGAAACAGAGTTTTGAAATAGTTTCTGATATTGAATCTGCAATTCCAAAAGCAGATATTATTTCGGTGGCCACAATGAGCTCAGATCCGCTTATCAACGGAAGCTGGCTAAAGGCAGGTCAGCATCTTGACCTGGTTGGCGCCTACCGCACAGATATGCGAGAAGCGGATAATGAAACTCTGAAGAGATCCGACCTCTATATTGACCACGAGGATGCCTGGCATGAAACGGGTGATCTGGTCATCCCGCTGGAATCGGGACATCTGACGAAGGAGGATTCAAAGGGTACTCTTTTCGAGCTTTGCGGGAATTTGAAGCCAGGCAGAAACGATGAACAGCAAATTACCTGCTTCAAGTCCACCGGGCACGCCATGGAAGATCTGGCCAGTGCCCTTCACCTCTATCATAAACTGAAAGAGTGATCAACAGACATTCAGCTGCTCTTACGAATAGATAAAAAATATGGGTTCAAAACGATTCTTCTGTATAGATGCGCACACTTGTGGTAATCCGGTCCGGCTGGTGGCCGGGGGAGGGCCTCATCTGAGTGGAAAGAATATGAGCGAAAAACGTCAGCACTTTCTCAAAGAGTTTGACTGGATCAGAAAAGGACTCATGTTTGAACCCAGAGGACACGATATGATGTCGGGTAGTATTCTTTACCCCCCTTCCAGTCCGGAAAATGATATTGGTGTACTATTTATAGAGACCAGTGGCTGCCTGCCTATGTGCGGCCACGGAACCATAGGTACGGTGACCATCATGATTGAGGAGGGGCTGGTCAAACCCAAAACGGAAGGGAGCCTCCGGCTGGAAACTCCGGCCGGAGTGGTGCCGGTCACCTATACCCGGGAAGCGAACCGTGTGAGCTCCGTCAAGCTTACAAATATTGCAAGTTATCTTGCTGCTGAGAATATAAAGGTTTCGTGCTCCGGTACCGGTGAACTGACTGCAGATGTTGCCTACGGTGGAAACTTTTATGCCATCATTGATCCCCAGGAGAATTTTACCGGGATTCAAGATTATACCGCAGATCAGATCATCTCATGGAGCAGGGAAATACGCGACAGAATAAACCAACAGCACACTTTCGTCCATCCGGAGGATCCGACGATCCGTGGGCTTACCCACATTTTGTGGGCCGGTACCCCGACAGATCCAAGTTCCACAGCCAGAAATGCCGTTTTCTATGGGGACAAAGCAATTGACCGATCACCCTGCGGCACCGGAACTTCGGCCCGCATGGCTCAGTGGCATGCCCGGGGACGATTGAAGAGAGGAGAACCCTTCATTCACGAAAGCATTATCGGAAGCAAATTTACCGGACGTATCGAAGAGGTGATTGACTTTCATGGCAAGAAAGCGATCATACCATCCATTGAAGGGTGGGCCAGAATTACAGGATATAACACCATCACCATCGATGACGATGACCCTTATGCACACGGTTTCCAGGTGATCTGACCTGCCATGGAGAACAGAACGGAGGCTCAGGCAGACTATGAGTGAAAACAAGGTTTCCATTATCGGAGCCGGCATCACCGGCATCTTCACAGCCCTCTACCTGAAAAAGGCAGGATATCAGGTCTCTCTGTTTGACAAATCGGATGGAATGGATAACTGTTCCTATGGAAACGCCGGTATGATTGTCCCAAGCCATGTGATTCCCCTGGCATCGCCAGGAATGATCAGCAAGGGTCTTCGGTGGATGCTGAAGAGAGACAGTCCCTTCTACATCCGGCCCAGGCTCGACACCGATTTAATAAAATGGGGATTGGCCTTCAGAAAAAACTCTACTCAGGAACATGTTGAGCGTGCGGGTGCTGTACTCCATCATCTGCTGACACGGAGCCGCCATCTCTACAGCGAATTTAACGAAGAGGCCGATTTCGATTTTGGATTTACAGAGAAAGGGCTCTATATCTTCTGTAACAGCGAAAAGGGGCTGGATAGTGAGATCAGAGATGCCGAACAGGCAAATCGGCTCGGTGTCCGCACAGAGGTTCTGAGTGCGGAAGATGTAGCAGAACGTATCCCGGGGCTGCAGCTCAACATTAAGGGTGGTGTGCACTATCCGGATGACGCCCACATGCACCCGGGCCTTTTGATGGACGGGTTAAAAAAGTGGCTGGCCGGCCGGGATGTAACGTTCCACTATCAAACGGAAGTCACCTTCCTTGAGCGTAGCAGGGACCGGATTCTAAGGCTTAAAACAGCAGATGGCAGAACGTACGAAAGCGGACATTTCATCTTGTGTAACGGGGTCTGGTCCCATCAACTGGGTAAAACCATCGGGAAGAATCTACTGATGCAAGGAGGAAAAGGGTATAGCATGACACTTCAAAATCCCCCTCATCTACCCGATATTTGTGGGATTCTGTCGGAACGAAAGGTCACCTTCACCCCCATGGCAGGAAATTTGCGGGTAGCCGGTACCATGGAGATTGCCGGTTCCGATATAACGGCCAACCCTGTACGGGTGGAGAGTATTAAAAAGGCCGTGTGCGACTACATGCCTCAGTTCCGCATGACAGACTTTTCCAATGCCCGGGTTTGGGCAGGCCTTCGGCCGATTGCACCGGACGGAATGCCCTATGCTGGCAGAAGCAGGGATTATAAAAATCTCTACATCTCCACCGGACACGCCATGATGGGGATGAGCCTGGCACCTGCCTGCGGGCAGCTGATTACCGACCTGATCACAACAGGCTCTTCTGAACTCTCACACCCTCTTATCAGCCCGGACAGATTCAGATAGCATGCATCAAACAGATCGACGTGAATCCTTTAAATAAAAAGAACAGCCCATGACTTCAACAGTACTCCGGAAATTCCACACTCAACCTCTGCTTGCTCTTTTTACAGCAGGGATCCTCTTCACACTCTTCTACTTCCCCTCTCATCTGAATGCACAAAACGGGAGGATGGAGACGCTGATCCGTGAGTTTGATCAGGATGAAGCCGTATTGAACAGGAAGTACGATGTTAGATATTCAGATCAATACTTTGACAGATTTGAACAATTCTACTCCGACTGGTCCGACAAGCTCGAGGAAATTCCTTTCGGCACTCTCTCAAGTAGTGAAAAGACCGATTATCTGCTGCTTAAAAACCATCTGGAACGGCAGCACTATTTTATGAACAGGGAGAAGGAGCGGTTCGAGTCCGTCGCGCAGTGGGTTCCGGGCATTGAAAAATTCATGGAGTTTATCCAACAGCGCAGAATAGGGACCGCCCAACAGGGTGCAGCAACCGCTGAGTGGATGAATTCCTGGGCGGAGCAGATCACTCAGCTTCATAACCACCTGGCCGAATCAGAACCCTTATTACGTTCAGAGACCATTGCCATTACCGATATTCTGCAGAACATTCAGTGGATTCTGGAAGATGCTAACAGGTTCTATTCAGGCTACGATATTGACTATACATGGTGGACTGCCAAACCGTATGAATCGCTGGATCAGGCTCTGACGGAATATGCCGAGTTTGTGAGTGGCCACTTTGATGCAGAAAATGAACAGCTGGACGAGAGCGGCATCGTAGGAAATCCGATCGGTGAAGAAGAGATCCAGAAGCGGCTCGCGTTTGAGATGATCAACTACACACCGCAAGAGCTGATTTCTATTGCCGAGCATCAGTTCGCCAAAGCGGAACAGGAGATGCTTAAAGCTGCCCGGGAACTGGGTTACGGGGATGACTGGAACGCAGCACTTGAACATGTGAAAAACAACTATGTGGCGCCGGGTGAAAAGCCGGAACTGATTATGAAGCTTCACCGCGAATCGATGGACTTTATCCAGGAGCGGGAACTGGTGACCATACCAGATCTGCTGGATGAAGTCTGGAGAATGCAGATGATGTCCCCCGAACGACAGCTGATCAATCCCTTCTTTCTGGGAGGCGAAGTGATCACCATCTCCTATCCCACAAATACGATGGATCATGATGCAAAACTGATGAGCATGCGGGGAAACAATCCTCATTTCAACCGAGCCACAGTACAACACGAATTGATTCCGGGACACCATATGCAGGGCTATTTCACGCGCCGCTACAATACCCATCGAAGCCCGTTTCAGACCCCGTTCTGGGGAGAGGGCTGGGCACTTTATTGGGAGATCCTGTTATGGGACCTGGGTTTTGCAGAAACTCCGGAAGACCGAATCGGCATGCTTTTCTGGAGAACGCATCGGTATGCCCGGATCATCTTCTCCCTCAATTATCACCTTGGAAACTGGACGCCACAACAGTGCATCGACTATCTGGTGGATCGTGTGGGGCATGAATACGCCAATGCAGAAGCAGAGGTGCGACGATCATTCGAAGGCCGCTACGGGCCACTTTATCAAATTGCCTACATGATCGGGGGCATGCAGATCTATGCGCTCTACAATGAGCTTGTCGAAAGTAAAAAGATGTCACCAGCAGAATTTCATGACACCATCCTGAGAAATGGCAGCATCCCGATCCGGGCTGTCAAGGGTATTTTGACTCAGGAAAGCCTTTCTGAAGAGGGTTATCAGCCATGGAATTTTGCGGAATACATTTATCATTAATCTTCTGTTAACTTTGACAATTGGTTCTTTTTTAATGAAATTCAACCTACTCATATTTCGGTGATATGATTAAAAATTAAGGGGCATGAACTCTCTGTCAATTTATTGATTTGAACGTATCTGCCCGAAAGTTAGATTAGGGAGGTTTTGAAAAACCGGGTTAACCGGTTGATTTCAGCGCCAGGGTTCATTTATAAAACCGAAGCATGGTTTCCTTTTCGGAGATCTGCTGCACTGACGCGGCAGGATGCGGCCAAAGCAGCTGTCGCACCAAACATCCATCTCATACATTTACCAAATCATCAATTCAATCTTATTTTCCTATGCTTGAAAACGATTCACAACCCGTAATTAATCGCAAAAAGATCTTTAGGGGGATCTGTCTTGCCTTGGTTCCGACCGGCTTTTCATTTGTGCTGGTGAGTAACATACTGGGTCAGCTTAAAGCAGAATTCATTCTGACCAACGCCCAGGTCGGTTATATTGGCGGTGCGGCACTCTGGGGGATGGCCATCTCTCTGCTCACCATTGGCCCGTTTCTTGAAAAAATTGGCCTTAAACGTGCATCGATCGGGGCTTTTGTCTGCCACCTGGCCGGGGTGACCTTCTTTCTGTTCGGATCTTTTTTTGCAGGTGATCCCAACGCATTCTGGATTCTCTTTCTGGGCGCTATCGGTTTCGGTGCCGGGAACGGACTGATAGAGGTAGCCGGAAATCCGCTAACTGCCGCCCTTTTCCCAAAAAACAAGACCACCAAGTTAAATCACTTTCATGCTTTCTTCCCCGGATCTATGATCTTTGGCGGGCTCCTCGGATTTGCCATGGTTGGTATCGGCCAGGTCGGTCCGATTGATTTAGGCCACTGGACGACCCAGATCGCCATTATTTACATCCCTATCTTTATCTATGGGGCACTTCTTATTCCCGAAACCTTTCCAAAGACCGAAACAGCGGAAGCGGGTATCCCGATGCGGGAGATGTTCCGCTACACCTTTACTCATCCTGTCGTTTGGGGACTGATTATTCTGAAAATGATCACGCTCTCCCTGGAGATGGGGCCCGGACGCTGGATCCCTTCTGTCCTGCAATCGGCCGGTGTTCATGGAATTCTTGTATTCGTGTGGGTGAGTGCCATCATGGTGATTCTGCGTACTTTTGCCGGCTCATTTGTGGAAAGATTCTCACCCACCGGTATGCTCCTGGGTTCCTCTATCCTGACAGGAATCGGACTTCTCATGTTTGGTTTTATTGAAACCGGAATCTTTCCTCTGCTGCTTGCAGCCACCATTTTCGGAGCTGGGGTAGCCTTCTATTTCCCAACGATGGTGGGCCTGCTGAGTGAACGTTACCCGAAAGCGGGCTCACTTGGCATTGTACTGATGATCGGTTTTGGATTTTTCGCAGCGGGAGGTGCCAATGCGATTATGGGAAGCATTGCCGACGGTTACCTGCCCGATGCTCTGAACGAGGAGCAGACGGTTCAAGTGATGGAGCAGGTGGAAGAGCGCTATCCCACCTATATCCAGGAGGCACAAGATGCTGCAGGCAACCCCCAGCAGCTGGCTCAGCTTGGATTCCGGGAGGTAGATGTTCAGAATGTCTATAACCATACCGCAAGTGCTCTCAGCCATTACCGGCAGACCAATGAGCTGGATGGCGTGCTAACAGGAAACGCTCTCCGCGCTATAACCGAACTGCATCTGGACAGAGAAGAAGCCCTGATTGCAGAAGCCGGATCCATCCTCCTCCCTGCTGATAACTATGGCGGTAGAATGTCGTTCCTCTGGATCTCGCCTATCGCATTCGTTATTGCTCTCATCTTCCTTGCTATGTATATCAAGGACAAGAGAGAGGGCGGATACAAAGTTGTGGAGCTTACAGCGTAGAGAAAAGCCCGATAAGAGCGGCTTTGTCAACTTATTCATCTTAATACAGAGGAACCTGCCCCATCAACAACCGGGCAGGTTCTTATCTATTTGCAGAAATTCATACCTATGAGCAATCGAACCTATCTGCTTGGCTACGATCTTGGCAGTTCATCTATCAAAGCATCTGTATTGGATGCAGATACCGGCCGTCTGGTCGGCTCAGCCACCGCACCTAAGCAGGAGATGGAAATGCAGGCGATCCGTCCGGGATGGGCGGAACAAGACCCTGCCCTTTGGTGGCAATATATCGTGCAAGCCACAAAAGAGCTGATGGAGAAGGCCTCTATTTCGAAACATGACATCAAAGCGATCGGTATCGCCTACCAGATGCACGGACTGGTGGTGGTAGATAAAAACCAGAATGTACTCCGGCCTTCCATCATCTGGTGCGACAGTCGTGCTTCAGATATCGGTGAAAGGGCTTTTCAACAGATTGGTGAAAAAAAGAGCCTCGAGTTGTTCCTGAACTCACCAGGAAACTTTACCGCATCGAAACTGCGGTGGGTGAAAGAGAATGAACCCGGGCTGTTTGAGAAAATTGATAAAATCATGCTGCCAGGTGACTTCATCGGCATGAAGTTAACCGGCAGAATCTGCACGACGGTATCCGGACTCTCAGAAGGGATTTTCTGGAACTTCCCGAAAGGTGAGCTCGCACAGGAGATTCTTGACCTGTATGAAATTCCAAAGGAGATGCTTCCCGAGGCGCTGAACAGCTTTGGAGATCACGGCACCCTTTCAGAGGAGGCCGCCAGTAAACTCGGCCTGGCAAAAGGTACGCCCGTCTCCTACAGAGCGGGAGATCAGCCCAATAACGCTTTCTCCTTAAATGTCCTCCATCCGGGCGAAGTTGCATCAACAGCGGGCACCTCAGGGGTCATCTACGGTATTACAGACACACCCGACTACGACAAAAAATCAAGGGTGAACACGTTCGTGCATGTCAATCACACGGAAAGCCGGAACCGCTACGGGGTCCTGCTCTGTGTAAACGGTACCGGTATTTTGAACAGCTGGCTCCGGAAACATTTTGATATCGACTCTTCCATCACCTACGAGAAGATGAACGCGATTGCAGCGGAAGCACCGATCGGAAGTGACGGATTACAGATTTTACCTTTCGGCAACGGTGCCGAACGTATTTTTGAAAACCGGGACGTAGGAGCACAAATTCATCATTTGAACTTTAACAGGCATCAGCGGTCCCACCTTTTACGGGCAGCACAAGAAGGAATTGTCTTCTCGCTCTACTATGGTTTTCAGATCATGGCAGAGATGGGCCTGGCAACCGACACGGTGCGTGCAGGACACTCCAATATGTTTCTGAGCCCGCTTTTCAGGGAAGCGTTTGTCAACCTGACGGGAGCGCGGCTTGAACTTTATAACACCGATGGATCACAGGGTGCGGCCCGGGCAGCAGGCGTCGGTGCGGGAATCTACACCAGTGAATCGGAGGCGTTTGACGGACTCCATAAAATCAGCACGTTGGAACCGGATCAGGAGAAACGGAAAGTGTACCTGGATACCTACCACAGCTGGCTGAAAACATTACAATCAAACATCTAATAACAGAACACGATATGAGCAAGAACGAATATTTCCCAACGGTAAAAAAAATTGAATATAAAGGGCCCGACTCCAGGGATCCACTCTCATTCGCCTACTATGATGAAAACCAGGTGGTAGCGGGTAAAACCATGAAGGATCATTTTCGTTTTGCTATCGCCTACTGGCACTCATTCTGTAATGAAAATACAGATCCGTTTGGCGAAGGTACAAGAAGTTTTCCGTGGGATAAAACGTCCGACCCGCTTGAAAATGCGAAGTACCGGCTGGAAGCAGGGTTCGAGTTTTTTACAAAACTGGGTGCACCCTATTGGTGTTTCCACGACCGTGACCTTGCACCAGAAGGAAAAACGATAGCAGAATCTGAAAAAAACCTCCAGATTCTCGTCGATCTGGCAAAACAGTATCAGCAGGATACTGGCGTAAAACTTCTCTGGGGAACGGCCAATCTGTTTGCACACAAGCGTTATATGAATGGCGGCGCAACCAACCCCGATTTCGATGTCGTGTGCCATGCAGGTGCACAGGTAAAAGCGGCACTGGATGCTACCGTGGAACTGGGCGGAGAAAACTATGTGTTCTGGGGCGGCCGCGAAGGGTATATGCACCTTTTTAATACCATGATGAAACGGGAGTTGGATCATATGGGAATATTCCTGAGAGCCGCCAGAGATTACGGCCGGAAAATTGGTTTTAAAGGAAATTTCCTCATCGAGCCCAAGCCCATGGAACCTACCAAACATCAGTATGACTTTGACTCGGCCACCGTTCTCGGATTTCTGAAAGAGCAGGATCTGCTGGATGATTTCAAACTCAATATCGAAGCCAACCACGCCACACTCGCCAGCCACTCTTTTGCACACGATCTGATGGTAGCCGCCGAATCGGGACACCTGGGCAGCATCGATGCCAACAGGGGGGATCATCAGAATGGATGGGATACCGATTATTTCCCCACCGATCTGTATGATGCGATTGAAACGATGATGATTGTGCTGGATCATGGCGGAATTGAACCAGGAGGATTTAACTTTGATGCGAAAATCAGACGAAACTCCACCGATCCGGAGGATCTCTTTATCGCGCATATCGGAGGGATGGATACATTTGCACGCGGACTCCTGATCGCAAATGACATTCTGGAAAATTCCGACTTTAGAACGTTGCGTGAAGGGCGTTACACCTCTTTCGACTCCGGTGACGGTAAGAAGTTCGCACAAGGTGAGGTTTCCCTCGAACAGCTGCGGGAATTAGCTATCGAAAAAGGAGAGCCAAAACAGATCAGCGGCAAGCAGGAACTGCTGGAAAATCTGATCAACAGACATATCCGCTAAAAGGACATTCTGATCTAAACAACTAAACCCGCCATCGTGCGGGTTTTTTTATAGCCTTCATCTCTCTGATTTTTCCTGCCAGTCCATGTCCTGCAGAGTTAAAAGAAATGATCACTTAGCCCCGATCCCTGACTCTCTGCTAAAGCAGCAACTCACTCCCCATTCACAGGCGGGTTCTCTTCAGACGACAATGTCCGGCAGATTTCAGCCATCCACAGCCTCTATCGAAAATCTATAGAATCGGCCTGGATACTTGAAAAAGCAGATCCGATCAGTCCCACTGCCTCTGCAACATCGCCAGCAGCCATTAAGTCACGCTAAACAGCCTGGCAACTCCTGCTGATAGCGGGAACAGCAATAACACGATCACTCCTGCTGTCCATCCGGCGAAACCGGCTGCAAGCACACTGTTAAATATCACAAGCGAAACAACCCCTCTTTTGACAGCCTTACGGATATCGTCCGCCATCAAACTATCGGATGCTTTTTTAAAAGGCGGAAGCACCATGTATGCAAACAACAGATAGAAAGGCAGAGAGATAAGGAAGTTAAATTCCTGAAACAAGGAGAAGAGCGGGATAAGAAGAAGGACAAATACGATCATATAAAGTGCCATCTTTCCATGAAGGCGGCTTCCGCCCCCAACCTCACCACGGCTGATCAGCGTAATGGCAGAGATATAGATGATAGGTATCAGGGCGATATACCAGATGTGGGCCAGTCCGGACGGAAGCAGGCTCCCGCCCAGAAGGAAGTTTCCGCCCCTGCACAGCCCCATAAACAGCGGCCCTGCAACAGCGGAGTGTTTTGCCCAGGCATTGTAGATCAGTGTACAAAGTGCAATAGCCACGGTGAGTATCAAGGCCAGGGTATTGACCTGCAACGCGGCAAAGCCTGCAATCAGAAAGAGAACAATTCCCATTGCAGAGGCTTCCAGCCCCGAAATACGTCCGCTCGGGATCGCGCGTTCCGGCCGCTCTTCGGCATCGATGGAAGCATCGAACACATCATTAAAGACGATACCGCCCCCATAGAGTCCGAAGGTCGCCAGCAAGAGCCAGCCCACTCCATCCGGCTCCAGATCGAATCCCGAAGATGTGAGTGCAAGCACCCCCCCGGCTGCGGCAAAACCTGCAAGAATATCAGCAAACGCAGTAATAATATTCGCAGGCCTCATCAATTCGAGAGCTGCGCGGGCTTTAACTTTCATTTTGCAAAACTGTAGTTCACATTCCCGGGGATCGTTTCGGCCGGGGGCTGGCAGTGAAAGGATGCAGATCTATTCAATGATCAAATCATCCTTGTCAGAACCTTTCTTCTCGATAAACGGCTTGCTGCCTCCCCGAAGAACGGTATTTCCATTGTAGGTTTGCGTCTGATCGATCAGCGGCCTGTTCAGCCAGTCCTCTTCATTAAATTGACCGCTTTGGCTATACGCATCCAATGCATTCTGATAGGATACCTTCCTCACATCCTCTTTGGAAATACCTCTTTCCAGCATCAATCGGGCTGTTTTCGGAACCCCCAACGGATCGCTATCCCCCCAATCGGCTGCACTATCGATAAAAATTCGTTCGCTGCCGTACTCTTTTACAATCTCAACCATTCGCTCATTCCCCATCTTGGTACCGGGATAGATTGTAAATGCAGTCCAGTATCCGCGATCAAGAACCGCCTTTACCGTCTCTTCATTGTTGTGATCAATAATCACCTTGGAGGGATCCATTCCGTAATCTTCGCACAGATCCATACTGCGCAATGTCCCTTCCTTCTTGTTTCTGTGAGGTGTATGTACAAGGACCAGCATGTCGAACTTCTTCGCCAGTTCCAGCTGCAACCCGAAGTACCTCTCTTCGAGCTTGGTCATGTCGTCATAGCCGATCTCTCCAATAGCAACAACCCCCTCTTTGGCGGCGTACCTTGGAATCAGCTCCATCACTTCATCGGCCAGCTTTTCATTATTAGACTCCTTCGCATTGAGCCCGATTGTGCAGTAGTGACGAATTCCAAACTGCTGAGCACGAAACCGTTCCCATCCCACAATCCATGAGAAGTAATCCAGCATGCTGCCAGAATTCGTTCTCGGCTGTCCAATCCAGAAAGCCGGTTCAATCACCGCGACTACCCCGGCGTTTTTCATGGCTACATAATCATCTGTCGTTCGTGAAACCATGTGAACGTGAGGGTCAATAAACATCATACTTTCAAAAGACATAACTACACTGTTTTCTGTTTGTAATTTAAATTTTTCTACACCATTCATTCATCTATACGATCTTCCCTCCCTTCAGGCGTGTTGCCGAAACAGAGGGATCACCCGAGGGGAGTGTAAACCTCCTCTCACCCTTTGGGGAACCGCCAACCCTAACCGCTGACGGCTTCAAACTCTTTCCCGATATCATCCCAGGTGATATTTTTCTCTTCAATCTCGCGGACAATATCCTGATGCTCTTTCAGCAGCTCCTCTTTGCCGGAATAGTCAGAAGAGAGAAGGGCCATCACCCCTCCTTTTAGCTGAAGGCGATCTGTCTGGCTCAAAACCCACTTGATATCCTCTTCAAATTCCTCATCAATAAAAGGGCCAACGTTCCTCCAGAGCTCGGGAGATACGACTCGGCCGGCAGATCTTCGCTCTTGTGAATACTCCACAAGAATCCTTGCCAGTGTTGCGTTGGCTCTCTCCTCCAGGCCGACAATTCTGAAGAGCGGACTCCCCACAAAGAGGGCTTTCAGAACAATCTGATTGAAGGGGTCCTGTTCAAGGTACTCTTTGGGATAAGGGTTATCCAGGGCTATCGCATTAAATACAGTGGTGATGTTGCTGCGCACTCCCTCCGCTGCACGAAGTTTCAGGCTTTCGGGCCAGGGATAAACAGGAATTCCCTGATAGAGGGCTACCGCTTCATTCATATCACTGGTTATAAATATTTTCTCCAGACGGTCCAGAAACTTCTCTTTCCCTTGTTCTGCATAGCAGAGCAGCAGATAGACCCTCCCCAGATCGTCCACCCGCCAATTGCCCGGTTTCCATCCAGCCCGTTGAGCGTCCGCCTCGGCCTTCTCCTGGTCTGTTAAATCTGCCATGGCCTTCCCGGTGTGGCGAGGAACTGCGCTGAATGAGGTAAACAGTTCCCAATCCTCCGGCTCTCCCATCAGGTTTTCACCCGTGGTTTTAATCCAGTTCAACTTCTCCTCCGCTACCCTTTTTTCAAGCCAGGAAAGAATGGTTTGCCGTACTTGTTGTATGGTGGTGCGATATTGCGAATCTGACATGATATAACGATAAATTTTTCAGGGTGATACGTTGAAAAATATGCTCCTCCCGCAGGAACCTCTTAAAAAATAAAGTAATGTTTTTTTCGAATGCAAACAAAGCCGAAGCCCGATACCCGGCAGTGCGATCTCTGACAGCCAGCGTATTCATCTTTTACAAATCTCAGAAATGTAAAATTCAGTTATCCGACTAACTTAATCAAACAATTGTTAGTATAATATCCATCTATATTATAAGCGCTTTGATGCTATTATCTTATTATAACATCACGCTCCCCCCCGGGGTCAGAGGCCATAACTCGTTAAATCGTACAATTATTCTACTTGAGTCCTTAAGAAGATGTTGACAATCAATCAGAATTTTTCCGTTTCCTTCTCTTACGATGTCCATTTCACACGGTCGGTTTTTCATCCGGAAAATCCGCTATTTGCAAATACGATACAGCCGAACGGCAGCAGCAGCGCCCGGAAGGTTCTCGTGGTCATCGACGAAGGGCTCCTTCCCCACCATCCTTCCCTTTTCTCTTCCGTGGAAAACTATGCCCGGGCCTATCCTTCAAGGATTGATCTGATAAAAGACCCTGTGATCATGCCCGGCGGGGAGAAGGCCAAAACGAGCCCGGACTTTATAGATGAGATTCTGGAAAGGGTAAACAGCGAAAAAATTGATCGTCACTCCTACATTGTGGTGATTGGTGGTGGAGCGGTGATTGACGCGGCCGGCTATGCAGCTGCGATATCTCACCGGGGCGTCCGGCTGATCCGCATACCCACCACGGTTTTGGCCCAAAACGATGCTTCGGTAGGAGTGAAAAATGGCATCAACGCATTCGGAAAGAAGAACTTTATCGGGACCTTTGCTCCCCCCCGGGCTGTATTGAATGATTTTGACTTCCTGCGGACACTCGAGCACAAAGACTGGATCTCTGGTATTTCTGAAGCGGTCAAGGTAGCGCTTCTAAAAGATGTGGCCTTCTTCGACTATATAAACCGGAACGCAGAAGAGCTTTTTGAAAGAGAAGAGGACCCGATGGAACGAGTGATTTATGAATGTGCCCGGCTTCATCTGGAGCACATTTCAGGTTCCGGTGATCCGTTTGAAATGGGTTCCTCCCGTCCTCTTGACTTTGGACACTGGGCAGCGCATAAACTGGAGCAGCTTACGAATTATGAGCTTCGCCATGGGGAGGCGGTGGCGGTAGGCCTCGCCCTGGATGTGACCTACTCCTATCTGGAAGGCACCTTGCCCGAACAGGATTGGGACAAAATTCTCGACGTACTACGCCGATGTGGATTTCACCTCTTTGTTCCTGAACTGAAAACACACCTGAATGACCCTGCTCATCCCGATTCACTCCTTCACGGGCTCGAAGAGTTCAGAGAGCATCTCGGCGGGCAGTTAACAATTATGCTCCTCGAAGAGATCGGAGTAGGTAAAGAGGTTCATGAAGTGGATTACGAACTCTACCGTCAGGCGATCCAGATCCTAGAAGAGGTTGAGCATGAATCTGTCAACACTCCACAAGAATAGAAGAATATGGAACTGAAAAACCATCCGGCCAGTCACCTGAGTTACTGCTCAAACCTTCACCCCGGGAGCAGTTGGGAGGAGATCCGCGAACAGCTGGGCCGATATCTCCCTGAACTTAAAAAAAGACTTTCCCCCGATGCCCCTTTTGGTGTCGGGCTTCGCCTCTCTGCCAAAGCTGCCTATGAGCTCCGGAAGCCGGGCCCACTCCGGGATTTCCAGAACTGGCTGAAACAGGAAGATCTCTATGTATTTACAGTCAACGGCTTTGTTCATGGACATTTCCATGCGACACGTGTAAAAGATGAAGTTTACCAACCGCATTGGGGTGAGGATGACCGGCTCAATTTCACAAGAGCCATTATCGAGATTATGACGGAGCTTACGCCTGCAGGGGGTGAGACCAGTATCTCTACCGCTCCTATCTCCTATAAATATTGGGGTTTTTCGGATGAGGAGTCGAACCGGATTGCGGATCAATCTGCCCGGAATCTGGCCGTGCTGGCCTATGAGATGGCCCGGATTGAGGAGGAGCAGCAGAAACTGATTCATGTGGATATCGAACCTGAACCAGACTGCTATCTTGAAACGACAGATGAAACGATCGACTATTTCCAGAATATCCTTCTGACGACAGGCTCAGAGTTTTTGCAGGAAACCTATTCGGTTTCTGAAGATCGTGCGCGTGAAATTCTATTACGTCACATCCAGGTCTGTTTTGATACCTGCCATGTCGCTCTTGAGTACGAAGATCCGGCTGAATCGATCCGGAAATTTCGTGAGGCTGGGATCGGCATCGGGAAGGTACAGATCAGCTCCGCCCTCAAAGTCTCGCTGCCGGAAGATCGGTCAGCGATTTCGAAGGAGCTGCAGCAATTTGATGAACCCGTCTACCTCCATCAAGTGCTGGCGCGGACCAAGTATGGCGCCATCCAGCAGTACCGTGACCTGAATGACGGGCTAAAAGAGATTGGCGACAGAGATCAGGAAGAGTGGAGGGTTCACTACCACGTTCCCGTCTTTATGGATTCCTACGGCACCCTCTCCTCCACTCAGGATGACACCATCCGAACGCTTAACGAGTGTTTTGGATCAAGCGAGAAGATCTGCAACCATTTCGAAGTAGAGACCTATACATGGGATGTACTGCCCGACGGACTCAAGCTGGAGTTGGCCGATTCTGTAGAAAGAGAACTGAGATGGGCTCTGGAGCAGATCAGCCGGGCAAGCGACGCATCCGAATCATCTCAAGGCTGATGGAATCCATGAAACGATTGAACTGATAAAACCAACTGTTGCTGTGAAAAAAACTGCTGTACTCAATATTGTAGGACTTACGTCTGACCTGATCGATGATCGAACACCTTTTCTGAAAGAGTGGACATCGCGGGGTAAACTATCCCCGGTTAATTCGATGCTCCCGGCAGTCACCTGCTCTGTACAGGCCACCTACCTGACCGGTGTGATGCCGGACAAGCATGGGATTGTTGCTAACGGGTGGTATTTCAGGGAGATGGATGAGATCAAATTCTGGCGGCAATCCAACAAGCTGGTCGAAGCTCCGAAAATATGGGAAGAGGCTAGAAAACTGGATTCCGATTTTACCTGTGCCAATCTTTTTTGGTGGTACAACATGAACTCCACTGTGGACTATCTGATTACTCCACGGCCGATTTACCGCACGGACGGGGTGAAGATCCCTGATATACTGACGGAACCCCCTCTGCTTCGGGATGACTTACAGAATAAACTGGGACAGTTTCCGCTTTTTAAATTCTGGGGCCCCAACACCAGCATCCAGTCAAGCAAGTGGATTGCTGAATCTGCCAAAGAGGTGAAACGGAAATATGACCCCACGCTCAGCTTGGTTTATCTTCCCCATCTGGATTACAACCTGCAGCGGATCGGATCTGATGACCCGCGGATATCCAAAGATCTAAAAGAGATCGATGATCTCTGTAAAGATCTGATCGGATTCTATGAAAAACATGACATTCAGGTAGTGATCCTGTCTGAATATGGTATTGCCCCCGCCAACAAACCGGTCGCATTGAACCGCACTTTGCGCAAACATGGCTACATCACTGTCCGGGAAGAGATGGGTGGTGAAATCCTGATCCCCGGCAGCAGCAAGGCTTTTGCGGTAGCCGATCATCAGATTGCCCATATCTATATCCGGGATGAGAAGCTGATTCCCGAAATCAAGGCACTGCTTGAGAAAGTGGATGGCGTTGACCGGATTCTGGATGAGGAAGGGAAAAAAGAGTTTCACCTGAATCACCATCGATCGGGCGAGCTGGTCGCCATCGCCGATGAAGATGCCTGGTTCAACTACTATTACTGGCTCGACGATCGAAAAGCGCCGGATTTTGCACCGACCGTAGACATCCATACCAAACCGGGATATGATCCGGCAGAGCTGCTCATTGATCCTAAAATTAAAATGCCGATGCTCAGGGCAGCCCGTCGTGTCCTACAGAAAAAGCTCGGCTTCCGCTACCGTATGGACCTGACCCCAATCGAAGATTCCGGAGTGAAAGGGACCCATGGACGTATCTACAGCGACGCGGGAAGGAACCC
>Ga0209487_1000996_pt1 | contig 24493 bp, 21 predicted proteins | sample Poulit2012_FD_187524 | JGI IMG/M metagenome (GOLD analysis project Ga0209487, IMG submission 187524) | Agricultural soil microbial communities from Georgia to study Nitrogen management - Poultry litter 2012 (SPAdes) (version 2) | ecosystem: Environmental > Terrestrial > Soil > Agricultural land...
CTGGAGCAGGCGGGGCGCTTTATCGAATTGCCTGACTCGCTCCAAAACCGAGTGATGGATCTATACCGCGGGAGCGCGGGAACGTGGGTGGCAACCTCAGGCCGCGCACGGACGCTCACGTACTCGCCCGAGCGAATTGAAGAGGCGGAGTTGCCGCAGAGCATTTTCGACCTGGCCGACGAGAAGTGGGCCGACCGAATCGGCTGGGCGCCCACCAACGGATCGTTCCAGGCACACGTGACAGCGATGCGTGAACTGGTGGGCGACGACAGCACCCGCGCCTGGCTGGCAGCCATCCGCGACAACGGCGCCAAGAGCTACCAGCGAAACGCAGCGATCGTGCAGGCCATCGCCGACGGTGAGATCGATCTCGGGCTTCCCAACCATTACTATCTGCTCCGCTTTAAAGCCGACGATGCGAATTATCCCGTCGAGCAAACATTCTTTGCTCCTGGTGATGCGGGTAACCTCGTTAATGTGGCCGGGGTGGGTGTTCTTGCGTCTTCGACACGCCAGGACGCGGCGCTGCGGTTCATCTCCTTTCTCTTGTCGGAGCAATCGCAGGCGTACTTTGCGAATGACACGAAGGAGTACCCGGTCATTGAAGGCGTTGCTGCCGATGAAGCACTCACCGACCAGTCGCAACTGGAAGAGGTCCGGCCGAGCGTTGAATTCAGCCGCCTCGGAGATATGGAAGCCACGCTCCAGTTGATGCGCGAAGTTGGCATCCTGTGAACAAGAGGCATTAGTGAGCGGGCTGACGGTGTAAGGCCTGACGTGCCCGAAAATTGACGACGCTCCGTAAACATAGTCGGCTGCTTAGCGCCTGGTACATCGCACTGCCCGCTGCCATTGTGGCGGCGGGCGTGCTTGTTCCTCTGGGTTACCTGATTGTGCGGGCGTTTCAGGCGGATGCGACTCAACTGCGCGATCTCGTTTTCAGGGCACGCAACGTCCACCTGCTGGTTAATACGCTGACGTTGGCCGGAGGTGTTCTGGTCGCGGCAACGCTGATCAGCTTTCCGTTGGCGTGGTTGACGACACGGTGCCGCATAGCCTTCCGGCGTACCGTCACCGTGCTCGGCGTACTACCACTGGCCATTCCCGGGTATGTGATGGCGTTTGCGCTGCTTTCCGCAACCGGAGGTTACGGCTCGTTCAGCCGGTTTCTGGGAATCGAGATTGCGCGACCGTCGGGGTACTGGGGTTCGCTAATCGCGCTGAGCTTAACGACGTCGCCGTATCTCTTTCTGAACTTACGATCGGCCCTGGCGGGGCTCGATGCCTCGCTTGAGGAGAGCGCCCGATCATTGGGATATGGGCCACGCGCAGTCTTCCTTCGCGTAGTGCTGCCTCAGCTCCGCCCGGCATTCTTCGCCGGAGCCCTGCTCGTCGGCCTGCACGTACTCGGCGACTTTGGCGTCGTCTCGTTGATGCGTTACGAGACATTTAGCTACGCCGTTTTCCTGCAGTACTCAGCCGCGTTCGACCGCATCTATGCCGCGTGGCTCGCGCTAATGCTGCTAGCCTTGACGGGATTGATTCTATGGGTTGAAGCTCAGTTTCTGCGTGGAATCATCTTGCACCGTTCGGGTACCGGTGTTCGCCGGGATACACCGCGCACAGGCCTTGGTCGTTGGGCGCCCATCGCCTACACGTTCATAGCGATGATCGCAGCGTCTGTCGTCGTGCCAGTCGTCTCGCTGCTTTTCTGGACCACTACGGGCCGGGCGGTCAGCGAGCTGCCGACGTTGTTCAATACGATCTGGATGTCCGTCTCGGCATCCGCACCCGCTGCGCTCCTGGCGGGCACGCTCGCTATTCCTCTTGCCTATCTGAGCGTAAGGAAGCCTTCGCGCCTGTCTGCCGGACTCGAGCGTATCGCGTACTTTGGTTACGCCACGCCGCCACTGGCGTTTGCGCTGGCCGTTATCTTCTTCAGTCTTCAGGCCGCGCCCGCTCTGTATCAGACCTTATGGTTATTAATTTTTGCCTACGCCATCCACTTCATGGCTGAGGCAATCGGGCCGATCAGAACCGCGCTCTACCAGGCACCTCCCGCTGTTGAAGAAGCAGCACGGGCACTCGGGCGGACACCCTTGCGCGCATTCTTCGAAGCGACCTTTCCTTTGCTACGCCGCGGCCTCCTCGTTTCGATCGCGTTTGTGTTCCTGTCTGCGATGAAGGAGCTACCGATCACGTTTCTATTGTCGCCGATCGGCTTTCGGTCATTGGCGCTTAACGTGTGGGATTACACTAATGAGGCCATGTTTGGCGCGGCCGCTCCGCACGCCATCGCGATCGTACTGTTCTCATCGCTATTCGTAGGACTGCTCCTGATGGAGCGGGAATCATAGCCGAAGCGCCAAAGCCTGCGCGGCACGTTCTGCGCGTTGATCGACCTGATGCGTTTACGTGGCGTTCTCAATCGTTTCGAGCAGACGCTCGGCCCGATCCGCCCTCACGCCTCCTTCCCGAACCACCTCTCTCAGGTGGACCTGAGCCTGATCGACCTGGTCTATCTGAACCATGATCTTGCCCAGTAGATAGTGCGCCTCAAGTGCGAGGAAGGCACCCTCTTCTTCCAGCGCGACGACTTCCTCAAGATCACGCCGGGCTCCAGCCAAAGAAGCCTCGTCATACGAGCGAAAGAGCCCGAAGAACGACTTGTCGGCCGAGCCCAACGCGTCCAGAGCTGAAATGAAGAGCGAATCTGCCCGCGTGAACGCGACAATATCATTGCTCCGAAGCGTAAACGTGTACTGCCGCCGGTCGAGTTCATCCGACCTGAAAGCGGACTCCCGCTCAAGCGGCGATGTTGCGGCCCCATCCAGTACGACTAACGAAACCACCAGCAGCGCGAGACCTGCCGCAACCGGCAACGACCATTTGGCCACACGTGCGAGGCGCCGCGGAGGCTGAGCCGGACGAGACACATAAGAGAGTTTGGGCTCGCCGGCCTCGGACCCGACTGCCCCGGCACCGCCACTCAGTGACTCGAAGTGAGCTACCGGATCAAAGGAACTCTGAAGCTCTTCGTAGCGGGCTGCATACCCCTGCAGCTTCTCTCGCACCACCGGGTCTTCCTCCGCAATATGCTGAAGCCGCTCGTATTCGGTCTTTATGTGCGAAGGCTTGTCCTCATGAGCATCTCCGCGCGTGACGAACCGCGCCAGATCATCATCCGTGACATCCGGCCGGGGAGACCTTACACGGTGCAGTGCTCCACCCAGGCGGCGGTGGTGCTCAAGAAGATTGCGATATTCCGGGTGCTCCTCGACAAACAGTTCGACGCGGAGACGATCTCCCGAATCCAGTTCATGGTATTTCTCAATCAGATGCTTCATATATCTATCATCGCCTCAATATCAGAATTACACAGCGACTCCTGCATCTGTAAACGCGATTCAACCGCCCGCGTAACGTCGGGACGAAATATTTTTCCCGTTGCACCCTTACCGAGCATCCTATAGCGTACTTGTCCGATGAACATTTGACTCATAAGTGCCGGATCAAAAGCGGTCGTCTTCCCACTGATCATATACGCGCCGGAGCTCCTCATCCTCCGACATCATCCGCCGAGCTTTGTGACAGTAGGCTCGAAGCGTCGGTCCGTCGTGCGGCAAAATCTGTTGTATCTCGTCGTAGTCCAGCTGCTGCAGGAAGCGTGCTCTTGCGGCATCGACGAGGTATTCGGGAAGCCTGTTGATGGCGGCTTCGATGGCGGGCCGCAACGCAGCCGGATCGCGAAACACCTGATACATCGGGTCAGCCGCGATTCGGTCAAAGTGGTCGTCGTCGACGAATCGGAGTCGATGCGACTGCCTGAGATAGCTGCGAAACTCGTTCAGACAGACAACGCTGACCCAGCTGGCGTATCGCGCCGAGGGATCTAAGCTATTCCGCTTTTCAATGACACGCTGGTACGTCTCCGTCAGCAACGTCTCGAAATCAGGGACACGAGTAATGTGCTTCTGGAGGTACTTCCAACTGAAGTATCGGTAGACGAAGCAGTAGGTCCAGAGGTCGATGAGTTTCTCGTCCTCCGGATTCGCCATACCGTGCCAACGCGAAAAGACGGCATTGACCGCCGGCGAATCATCGACGTCAAATGGCAGCCTACGCGCCAGTTCAGAAATTTTGTCGAGCGGAGAGCCCAAGCGCGCACCTATTCTGTTTCCGCGTACGCATGGTTCAACAATACTGCCGGACCGATCCGACTCCGCGTCTCCCCTACACAACCCGACTCGTCAAGATTGAAGGAAGATAAGGGCCGCAACAAAACCTGACTGAACCGATAGCGTCTATTGGCGCCGTTTCCGCGTCGGCCCAGTTCCTTATGCGGTTGACGGACGACTGCCCCTGACGTATTTTACAAGACTGCGGACTCCGGTAGCGGGGGTCGGCATTTGCGTGTTCACTAATTCGACGCCCGCCGCAAAGGCGATAGCAGGTTACTCGACAACATCATGGATGTCAACAGCTTTAAGACGTACAGCGCCCGCCCTGCCGATGTAGAGCGCCGCTGGTACATCATCGACGCCGAAAATCAGATTGTAGGTCGACTGGCCTCGCAGGTTGCGACGCTGTTGCGTGGCAAGCATAAGCCGCAGTTCACGCCGCATATCGATACAGGCGACTACGTCATCGTCATTAACGCCGAGAAAGCTCGCTTTTCGGGCCTGAAGGAGACGCAGAAAACGTACTTCCGGCATACGGGCCACCCGGGTGGCGGCAAAGTTCGCACACCAGCCGAGGCACGTGAAAAGAAGCCGACGTTCATCGTGGAGAATGCGGTTAAGGGGATGTTGCCGAACGGCCCGCTTGGTCGCAGCATGCTCCGGAAGCTAAAGGTTTACGCCGGCAGCGAGCATCCACACTCGGCGCAACAGCCTGAAGTCATCACTCTGTAATCGATTTTATTTTCGACGTTTAGCTCCTATGGCAGCACCAGTTCAGTTTACGGCCATCGGCCGGCGCAAGACCTCGGTTGCGCGCGTGTATCTACGCCCCGGCAATGGTTCGGTCGTAATCAATAAACGTCCGGCCGAGCAGTACTTCCCGGTCGAATGGCGCCGCAAGACGGTTGACGCCCCGTTTGAGACCACCGCGACAAACGGCCAGTTTGATGTTGTGGTGAACGTCAAAGGTGGTGGCCTCACCGGGCAGGCTGAGGCGATTCGCCTGGGTGTTGCTCGCGCCCTGGTCGAATACAATGAGGAACATCGGCCGGCACTTCGCGAGGCCGGATTCCTCACCCGTGATCCGCGCATGATTGAGCGCAAGAAATACGGACAGCCCAAGGCACGCAAGCGTTTCCAGTTCTCGAAGCGTTAAGCCTTTACCGCCGGTCTCTTGCTCCGGCCTTTAATTTCCTACAACACGCATACTGCCGGATGAGGCAGCGGGTGTCTGGATAGCCAGATCACTGCCTCAGCTGAACGCAGTAGTGGACAAACCCGCTTTAAATTATGTCAGAAGTTCTCTCCGCTGAGGCCGCTCAGTCGAAGGAGCACCGCGTCTCTATTGAGCAGCTCCTCAAAGCCGGCACCCACTTCGGCCACCTGACGAGCCGTTGGAATCCAAAAATGCGCTCCTACATTTTTATGGAGCGCAATGGTATCCACATCATCGACCTGATGCAGACTCAGGTCATGCTCGATACCGCTGCCGAGGCCGTGGCACGTTTTGCCCGCCAGGGCCGGACGATCATGTTCGTCGGCACCAAGAAGCAGGCACGTGAGATTGTCCGCAAGCAAGCCGAAGCCTGCAGCTCACCGTATGTGGTGGAGCGCTGGCTTGGTGGCACGCTGACCAACTTCCAGACGATCCGCCGCAGCATCCGCCGCATGGAAGAGCTGAAACGGCTTGAGGCAGACGGCACCTTCGACCAGCTCAAGAAAAAAGAACGGCTGACACGTGCCCGCGAGCGTGAGAAGCTCGAACGGGTGCTGGGCGGTATTGCCGAAATGCCCCGCCTCCCGGGCGCCCTTTTCATCGTGGATATCAACCGCGAGCATATCGCCGTAGACGAAGCCCGCAAGCTTGGCATCCCGATTATTTCGGTTGTTGATACGAACTGCGATCCGGATCTGGTCGACTTCGCCATCCCGGCGAATGATGATGCGCTCAAGTCGATCGAGCTGATCACGACCGTCATCGCAGACGCCATCAACGAAGGACGCAAGGTTCGGGAAACACAGGAAGCTGCGGACGCCGCCGAGAAGCAAAAGCGCGCGCAGGAACGGAAGCAAGACGCCCGTTCGAAAGCCGCAAAAGCGGAGACGGCCGAGGTCGAGACCGAAGCGACCGAAGACACCGAGAAGTAATCGGCGCGTTAGACCTCTTCCCCAAGAATCGTTTCGATTGACATAAGAATGGCTATTTCAGCAGCAGATGTGAAGCGCCTGCGCGACATGACGGGCGTGGGCATGATGGATTGTAAGAAGGCGCTCACCGAGGCGAACGGAGACTTTGACAAGGCCGTCGAGCTTTTGCGCAAGACGGGCCAGAAAGTCGCAGCGAACCGTGCAGATCGCGAGGCGAACGAAGGCTTGATCGTGACGGCAATCGCCGACGACAGCAAGACCGCCGCCATCGTTGAAGTGAACTGCGAAACCGACTTCGTTGCCCGCAACGACGATTTCCAGACGTATGCCAACGACATCGTCCAGATCATCCTTGCAAACCGTCCGGCAGATCTCGACGCACTGCTCGCTCTCGAATATCAGGATGGGCGTTCAGTAGCCGATTCGCTGATCGACCAGACCGGCAAAATCGGTGAGAAAATCGATATTCGGCGTTTCGAGGTTGTCGAAACGGACGGCCGCGTGGTGTCCTACATTCATCCCGGCTCGCGTCTCGGTGTGCTGGTTGATGTCTCTGCGGATGGACCGGAAGAAGCTGCTGTCGACGTTGCAATGCAGGCAGCCGCGCTGAACCCGATCGCGACGAAGCGCGAAGATGTGCCCGAGGAGATCACCACGAAAGAGTTTGACATCGCTCGCGAGACGGCCGTCAATGAAGGCAAGCCGGAAAACATCGTCGATCGGATTGCGCAGGGCAAACTCGACCGCTACTTCAAGGACAACGTGTTGCTCGAGCAGCCCTTTGTCAAGGACTCATCGGTCACGGTAGGAGAGATGGTCAAGAAGGCCGGAATCGAGGTTCGCAACTTCGTCCGCTTCTCGCTCGGCGACTGACACCGACCGACTGTTCTTCGTCCCATTGAGTCGGGGCGCCTCCGCCCTCGGAGGTGCCCTTTTTTGCATCCGGCTTTCGCGTGGCCCGATTGCATAGCACAGCATCGCGGGTTAGCTTTTTCAAACGTCAACAAGGACTGTCCGATGATCGAGGAGTCAACCGAGCCGAGCGATATTGGTTACAAGCGTATCCTACTCAAGTTGAGCGGGGAGTCCTTGATGGGCCGCAACGGATTCGGCATCGACGAGGAGGTGCTGCAGCGGTACGCTCGCGAGGTCCGCTCTGTGGCCGAGCAGGGCGCCGAAGTGGCAATCGTTATCGGTGGTGGCAACATCTTTCGCGGTGTGACCAGCGCGACAACAGGCATGACACGCGCTCATGCCGATTACATGGGCATGCTGGCTACCATGATCAATGCGATGGCGCTGCAGGATGCCCTTGAGCAGATCGGCGTGCATACGCGACTGCAGTCGAGCATCAAGATGGAGGAAATCGCCGAGCCGTTTATCCGGCGCCGCGCCATCCGTCATCTTGAAAAAGGACGCGTGGTCATTTTCGGTGCGGGAACGGGCAATCCTTATTTCACCACCGATACCGCTGCGGCACTTCGTGCGCTTGAAATTGAGGCTGACGTCATTCTCAAAGGTACCCGGGTTGACGGCGTGTTCTCAGCCGATCCCGAGACCGATCCTACGGCTGAACGCTTCGAATCCATCCACGGATCTGAAGTGATTGCACGAGACCTGCGCGTGATGGATCTCACGGCATTCACGCTGTGCCGCGAGTCGGCAATGCCTATCATCGTGTTCAACATCAACGAAGAGGGCAACCTTCTCCGTGCTATCCGCGGAGAGTCCGTCGGCTCGCTGGTCCACTGGAACGATGCCCCGACGACGGCCGACCTTCCGTCCAACTCATAGGCGACATTCCCCAGCTCAGAACCATGCTTGATCCGAATCTGGACCTGATCCTCGACGATGTCGAGGACCAAATGAAGAAGACGCTCGAATGGCTCACCAGTGAGCTTAACACGATTCGGGCAGGCCGCGCCACCCCGGCGATGGTCGAACACGTGCGCATCGAGTATTACGGTTCGCAAACGCCGCTTTCGCAGATGGCAAGTGTGAGCGCGCCTCAGCCGGACCTGCTGGTGATTCAGCCATGGGATAAGTCGGCACTGAGCCCCATCGAACGTGGGATTATCGCAGCGAACATCGGCCTCAACCCCTCGAACGACGGGTCGATCATCCGCATTCCCGTTCCCCCGCCGTCGGAAGAGCGGCGGCGAGAGTTGGTGAAATCGGCCAAGTCGCGGGGTGAGGAAGCCAAGATCGCGATCCGTAACGCGCGCCGCACGGCGAAGGACGAGATCAAGTCGACCCAGGAGTCGGAAAGTCTCTCAGAAGACATGCGATACGAGGCTGAGGAGCGGCTTCAGGCACTGACCGACGCGCACGTCAACCAGGTCGACGCCATCCTTACCCGCAAGGAAGGCGAGATCATGGAAGTCTGATGATGGTGGCATACCGAGGGCGAAACATTGCGCCTCCCTCGGTATATTGGCCGTCCGTTTCCAAAGGAGAGGTGCCCGAGTGGCTGAAGGGGCTCGCCTGGAAAGCGGGTGTACCGTAACCCGGTACCGTGGGTTCGAATCCCACCCTCTCCGCCTTGAGCCGGGTTGCCACCGCAGCCCGGCTTTTTACTTTCATTCAGTCTGCTAAGCCCATGCCCACAAGCATGACCGGTTTTGGCCGAGGCTCGGCCAGCCGAGGTGGCATCGATGCGACGGTCGAAATTCGCAGCGTCAACGGGCGCTACGCCGAGGTTTCCGTACGCTCTCCGAAATCGCTCAACGAGTATGAGCAGGAGATCCAGACCGTAGTGCGAAAGCGCGTAGAGCGCGGACGTATCAACGTGCAGATCGAGATCGATCGGCAAGCGACGGGTGATGAGCTTCATCTCAGCGTCGACCCCGTTGCGGCGCGTGCGTACGGCAGTCTCCTCCGACAGCTCGCCGAGGAAGCGGGCGTCGCCGGGGAGGTCAGGCTCGAGCATGTCCTGCAGTTCTCGGATGTGTTCACCACGCAGCAGCAAGACGACGACCTCCCTCGACAGCACTGGCAGGCCGTACTCCCGGCACTCGAGGAGGCCGTTACGGCTCTCGTCACGATGCGACGTCAGGAGGGAGAGACGCTCGCCGTGGAGCTGCATAACCGGCTCGACCTTATCGAAACGGAATTAGGCGAAATCGAATCCGCCGCGCCGCTTCGTGTTACCGCTGCACGCGAACGCCTCCATCAACGGCTCGCAGACGTGCTGGGTGATGAGCGCATCGACCGCGACCGGCTCGAACAGGAGATCGTGATGATCGCCGACCGGCTGGATATGACGGAGGAATGTGTCCGCCTTCATTCGCATCTTACGCAGTTCAGAGAGGCATTATCGGCCGATGATGCGATCGGCCGACGGTTGAATTTCATCTCACAGGAGATGAACCGTGAGGTGAACACGATCGGCTCGAAAGCAAACGACGCCGAAATTGCGCGGCGTGTCGTGGTGATGAAGGAGGAGCTCGAAAAGATCCGGGAGCAGATTCAGAACATCGAATGAACGAGCCCCGGATCATCGTCTTGACGGCCCCGAGTGGCTCAGGCAAGACCACAATCGCAAGGCGGCTGATGGACGCCCAGCCTTCCCTCCGGTTTTCGATCTCTGCGACGACTCGACCTGCGCGTCCGAACGAGCGCCACGGTATTGACTACTATTTTATGACCACAGACCAGTTCGAAGCAGAGATCGAAAACGACGCCTTTGTCGAATATGAGGAAGTCTATCCGGGTTGCCTCTATGGCACACTGCGGAGCGAGATCGACTCGGCGACGTCGGACTCGCCGATGCTTCTCGACATCGACGTTAACGGTGCACGGCGCGTGAAGGAACTGGTGGGAGACGATGCGCTCGCTATATTCATCCGTCCCCCGTCGGTTGATGCACTCCGGAAGAGACTGCTGAGACGGGCGACGGAATCGGACGCATCGCTCAAGCAGCGCTTAGAACGAGCCGAAATGGAGATGTCGTTTGCCGACGAGTTTGACACCGTGGTCATCAACGACGACCTCGAGACCGCCACGGCGGAAACCTTGGACCTGGTCCACCGTTTTCTGTCGGTCCCTCGCAACGCCTGATGCTATTTAGCTTGATGCAATCATCCAGGTGGGCGCAAGGGCCGTTCGCGCGATCAGGATCCGAGCATCGTGCACGTCATCATCAACAATTATCACCGGTACTAACGTGAGAACCCTGGATCTCGACGAGCTCACGCTGCAGACAGCCAACATCTACGAGGCCGCCGTCATCCTGTCAAAGCGAAGCCGACAGATTGCAGCGCGTGAGAAAACTGAACTCGACGACCGCCTCGCCTATTTCGAAGGCTTCGGCTCTGACGTTGAGAACATTCGGATGCAGGAAGAACAGGCGCGGGTATCTCTCGAATTTGAGGTAAAGCCCAAGCCGACCGAGCTCGCTGTCAATGAAATGCTCGAGGGCGAGATCTACTTCCGTCATCCGAGCGAAGAAGACTAATCGTCTGCCGTAGTTGTCGCGCGCCGGCACTTCACACCTCGACTTTGCAACAAGAATCCGGCTCCGTCCGGATTTTTTGTTATAAGCCTCATGTCATCTTTCCGACAGCAAATCGAAGGCAAGCTCCGCTCGCGCCGCATCATCGTAGGCGTAACCGGCGGAATCGCAGCGTATAAGTCTGCCCTGATCGTGCGCCACCTCAGAGCGGCAGGCAGCGAGGTACAAGTGATGATGACGCCGGATGCTGCGCGGTTCATCTCACCCCTGACACTCGGCACGCTGTCAGGCCGCGATGTGCCGATCGAGGTTTTTCCGGAGGACGAAGAGGGTGGATGGACACGCCACGTTCATCTGGGTCGATGGGCGGACCTCATCGTCGTCGCTCCGGCCACCGCGCAGACTATGGCTAAACTGGCGGCGGGCAATTGCGATTCGATGCTCACGGCGACCATCCTGTCGGCAACCTGCCCGGTACTCATTTGCCCGGCCATGGATCACGACATGTACGTGCATCCCGCTACTCAGCGCAATCTGTCGACGCTCCGCGAGTACGGCTACGAGGTGCTTCCTCCGGAACAAGGTGAACTAGCCAGCGGCCTCATCGGTGAAGGGCGATTACCGGAGCCGGAGGCGGTCGTCGACCACATTATCAAGCGGCTGAATAACTCCGGGCCCCTCTCGGGGAAGACGGTCCTTATCACGGCCGGCCCAACCCAGGAGCCCATCGATCCCGTACGGTATATCTCAAACCACTCGACGGGGCGAATGGGATACGCCCTGGCCGAGGAGGCGCAGCGGCTCGGGGCGAGCGTCACCCTCGTCAGCGGACCAGTTGCTGTTGAGCCTCCGCGGGGTGTGGAGGTTGTGAACGTGATCACCGCGGCCGACATGGCAGCGGCTGTCGAAGCACGAGCCGGAGCCGACGTCATCGTAATGGCGGCCGCCGTGGCTGACTACACGCCTGAGAATCCAGCCGATAAGAAGATCAAGAAGTCGGGCTCGGAAGAGCAGTCAGTACGGATGACCCGCACGGTCGACATCCTCCAGACAATCGGCCAGAATCGACGCGAAGGTCAGACAATCATCGGTTTTGCGCTTGAGACCCATGATGCGATCCGCAATGCGCGGGCGAAACTCGAAGCAAAAGGATCGGATTTCATCGTACTGAACTCGCCGACATCGGAGTCCGGCTTTGCCACGGAGACCAACCGCGTGACCATCCTTGGACGTGACGGCACCGAGCGTGAATTGCCGCTGATGACGAAGGCGGATGTCGCAGCCGAGATTTTCCGCGTGGCGCTGTCGCTTGACTGATGTTCATTTTTTTGCGGCGCCAGGGCTAAGTACCTTACTGCTTCCCCCCGCAGTCATTATCTCCTCCGTCGATCGATGAAAGAACTCATCAGGCAGGCGCTCGCATTCGAAATCGAGCTCGGCGGGCCGTTCGTCGTGTTGCCACCCGATGAACATCAGCGCGCAGCGCGTCCACCGATGGCCTATCCCGACAAGGAAGAAAAGCTGGATGCTGTCACGGCCGGCGACCAGATCGTGGCTGATCCGACGGTTAGTGGAGACGGCCCCTGGCATCGCTTTAGAGAGTTGATCCCGCCGGACTCACCGATTCGAGACATGACAACGCTCGATGAACTGCGGGAATACGTTGCATCCACCATCCTCATCCCCATCGATGAGACGCGGACGAATCCGGTTTTTGGGGTTGGGAATCCAGGCTCCGACCTGATGGTGATCGGAGAGGCGCCGGGTGCCGACGAAGATCGCAAGGGCGAGCCGTTCGTAGGACGCGCCGGTCAGCTTCTCGACAAGATTCTCGCGGCTATCGGCTTTTCGCGGCAGGACAACGTCTTCATCGCCAACATCCTGAAGAGCCGCCCTCCCAATAACCGCGATCCACAGCCGGACGAGATCCGAGCCCACGTACCTATTCTCTACAAGCAGATCGAACTCATCCGCCCTCGGCTCATAATGTGTGTGGGCCGGGTCTCCGCGACCACGCTACTCGGGCGGGATGATTCGCTTAAGAACTTGAGAGAACGCTTTCACGATTTCCACGGCATCCCGCTGGCCGTCACCTACCATCCCGCGGCACTGCTCCGTAATCCTCAGTGGAAGTATCCCACATGGGATGATGTGCGGATGGTTCGTGCACGCTACGATGAACTCGTGGCGCAGGTCAGCGCCTGACGGGAATTGTGCTTTGATTGATTGATAATGGAGAATGAAGAGCTACGTCCGCGTCGGTTAAGTATCGACCCCGACCTGGGCAGCCAGCGGTATCCGATTGAGAAGATGACCGGCGCGCTGCAGCGGAGGCCGCCGGATTCCGCCATGGAACAACGTTCCGGCCGCGTCCCTCCGCAAGCCGTCGATGTGGAGCGCGCCGTGCTGGGAGCGATGCTGATCGAACGCGAAGCCATTCCGCGGGCGATCGAGCTGCTGCCCCCCGACGCGTTTTATGACAACGCCAACCAGCGCATCTATTCCTCCATTCTGGCATTATTTGAGAGGGGGAATCCGGTCGACCTGATCACGGTGACGGAAGAGCTAAAGCGTCGTGGCGAGCTTGACGACACCGGCGGCACCTATTACCTGACGGAACTGACGGCTCAGGTGGCCTCTGCTGCCAACGTGGAGTACCACGCGCGCATCATTGCGGAGAAATCGCTCCTCCGAAAGATGATCGGGACGATGACGACGCTCGTCGGCGAGGCCTACGATGCCGGCGCCGATGCCTTTGAGCTGATGGACAAGGCGGAGTCCGAAATTTTCCGCATCTCGGAGTCTCAGCTTCGGCGTTCCGGGCTCTCGATGAAAGACGTTGTGAAGGCAACGCTTGAGCAGCTCGAGGCTGTACATGGCAACGAGGGCGGAATCACCGGCGTGCCCAGCGGCTTTACGCGACTCGACCAGTTAACGGGGGGCTGGCAGAAGAGTGATCTCATTATCATCGCGGCTCGCCCGTCGATGGGTAAGACGGCGTTTTCACTCGCCGTTGCCCGTAATGCGGCGTTGCATCCGAAGACGCCCGCGGGAGTGGCGATCTTCTCGCTCGAGATGGGCGCACAGCAACTCGCGCAGCGTCTCTTGACGTCGGAGGCCCGTGTGGACGCGCAGGCGGCACGAACCGGCCGTATGAACGACCGCGACTGGACGGCGCTGGCGCGGGCCGCCTCAACCCTGGCTGAAGCACCGATATTTATTGACGACACGCCGGGCCTTAACGTGCTCGAGCTTCGGGCCAAGTGCCGTCGGCTGAAAGCCGAGCACGATATCGGCCTGGTCATCGTTGACTACCTCCAGCTCATGCACGGCACCGGGGGCAACAACAACGCGAACCGCGAACAGGAAATCGCGCAAATCAGCCGCTCGTTGAAGGGCCTTGCCAAAGAGCTCGATGTACCGGTTATCGCACTTTCTCAGCTCAGTCGTGCCGTTGAGACGCGCGGCGGCGATAAGCGGCCTCAGCTATCGGACCTGCGAGAATCCGGGTCGATCGAGCAGGATGCGGACGTCGTCGCATTCATCTACCGCGCCGAGCGATACGGGATTATGCAGGATGCCAACGGCGTGTCGACACAGGGAATCGGTGAGATCATCATCGGTAAACAGCGAAACGGCCCCATCGGAGACGCTCAGCTTGCGTTTGTCTCCCAGTACGCGCGCTTCGAGAACCTGTCGACGTATTACGCACCGGGCGCGGAGTACATGGCTGCTGCTGAGTCCGATCCCTATACTACGGCAGTTGATCAACCGCCGGCGACTGACAGTCCCTTTTAAGCCGGAAGTCGTCATCTGAGCCGGAGCCCCGTCCTGATCGTATCATCCACGATCTGCGCGGGCTTCTTCCGTCAACCCAGCCGCTCTCTCTCATTCCCTCATGTATACGATCGAACTCCCGATCGAGAATCCGGTCCTGGTCTTCGCCATTGCGATGATCATCATTTTGCTGGCGCCGATGGCGTTTCAGCGGATTCGCATCCCGGGCATTGTAGGGATCATCGTCACCGGCGCGCTCATCGGGCCGAGTGCGCTCGGCTTGCTGGAGCGGAGCGAGACGTTCATCCTGCTCGGGACGGTCGGCCTCATCTACCTGATGTTCACGGCCGGCATCACGCTCGACCTGAATCAGTTCACAAGGCACCGCAATCGCAGCATCGTCTTTGGATTGCTTTCTTTTTCGATCCCCGCCGTGCTCGCCATTGTCTTTTTCGGCGTCCTACTTGGATATTCGGCGGCACAGGGTCTCTTAGTTGCTGCAATCGCGGGCTCGCACACGCTGCTCGCGTATCCCGTGGTGCAGAGGCTGGGCATCCTGCGAAATGCTGCCGTGACGATGACCATGGGCGGGACGATGGTGACCGACGTGGTATCGCTGACGCTGCTCGCCGTTGTTGTAGCGGTCACCGAGGGTTCGATCAGCGTGTCGTTCTGGATTTCGTTTCTCGGGCTGTCGGCCGTTTACGTTGCCGCCGTGTTGCTGATTGTGCCTCGCCTCGGCGATTGGTTTTTCAGAACGGTGCGCAAGCAGCCCGACGTCGAGTTCGTGTTCTTGATGGTGCTGCTTTTCTCAGGTGCCTTCCTCGCTGAATACGTCGGCCTGGCACACATCATCGGAGCTTTCCTGGTGGGCCTCGTGGTAAACCGGCTGGTGCCGGGGCACAGCCCATTGATGACACGGATATCCTTTATCGGCGATGCCCTCTTCGTCCCCTTCTTCCTGCTGTCGGTCGGGCTGCTGGTAGATCTGCGCATCGTCTTCAGCAGTATCGAGTTGTGGGCGCTAACATTACAGATGACCCTGATTGTTGTCGTCGGTAAGACGTCTGCCTCCTTCATTTCCAAAAAGATATTCGGGCTCTCAAAAGACGAAGCATGGGTGTCGAGCGGGCTTTCCATCCCTCAGGCCGCGGCGACGCTTGCGGTGACCTTGCTGGGATTCGAGATCGGACTGCTCGACGGGCTGTTTGTGAACGCCGTCGTGGTGATGATTCTGCTTTCGTGCCTGCTGGGGCCGTGGCTCGTCGACCGGTTCGGGCGCCGCGTGGCGCTCGAAGCAGACAGGCAGCCCTATGAGCCTTCGGAGGCGCCTCAGCGGATTCTCGTCCCGCTGGCCAACCCGGAGACGGCCGATGAGCTCATGCAGATCGCGATGATGATTCGCGACCGATCATCGCATGAGCCGATCTATCCCCTGACCGTCACGCGTGATTCTGTGACCGACGTGGCGCCTCAGGTGGCCGCCGCTGAAAAACTCCTGAGCCATGCCGTTGTGTACGCCGCCGCGGCTGACGTGCCGGTGACGCCCATCACACGCATCGATCATAACGTGGCGGCGGGAATTGTGAGGGCGATGCGCGAGCAACGCATATCAACCGTCGTGATCGGATGGAATGGTGAGTACACGGCGTCGGCCTACATATTCGGAAGCATCCTCGACCAGCTTCTCGAGGAATCCCGCCAAATGGTGATCGTGAGCAAGGTCGATACGCCGGTCAACGTGACGAAACGACTGATCGTAGTCGTTCCGCCGTATGCAGATGTGGAGCCGGGCTTCCATGAAGCCGTCAGCGTGCTCAAAGTATTTGCCGACCAGGGCGGCGCCGATATAGTTATCATCACGACAAAACCCGAAAAGCCGCGCATTATGCGGCAGTACGAAAGCGTAAAACCGGAGGTCAACACGACGTTCGTCGACCTGAATTCGTGGGGAGCGCTCTCCAGCGCGCTCGAGGAGAATGTCGAGGAAGACGACCTGATCGTGTTGATGAATGTCAGGGAAGGATCAATTGCCTGGCAGTCGTCGCTCGACCGACTGCCTCGCTTGATTGCACAGCGATTCCCTGCAACGAACTTCATCACGCAGTACCTGCCCGAGCCGGTGGGCGATCGGTCATCGGGGCGAAACCTGATTAATGATCGGCGGAGCTCCGTTTCGCTGCAGTCGATGCTGGTGGATGCCGATATCGTGACGGGCATCGAGAATACGGACGTCGACCCTATCTCGTATCTCCTCGTCTCTACGCACGATGACGACACGGACCTCGAGCTGTTGCAACAAGAGATCTTTGCCAATCCCGACGCTAACCTGAGGCTTCGGCCGGGCGTCGTATTCTATCGCCTACACAGCCCGAGCGTCAAAACGGGCCGGCTCATATTTGGTCTCAGCCGCGAGGGCGTCACGCTGGAAGGCGCTGCCAAACCGGTCCATCTCATTGTCATTCTCCTGGTGCCGCAGGCTGTGGGGGCCGGAGAATATCTCCGCCGGCTGAGCATCGTGGCGCAAATGATTCCGCCCACGGTCGAGCTCGACAAACTCAAGTCGATGGAGACCGACGACGAGGCGGTGGCGCATCTCAAGGAGCATATGGAAGTGAGCTGGGCGAAGGCATCGTCAGGATATCGGCGATAGCTCATTGTGAAGGCAGGGGTGTATCCCGATTTTGTCGCGATGTCGATGGGAGATGGATTAGTTTAGGCGGGCCCGCTAACGAACATCATCACCCGACTTTTCCTCCGACTGCGACATGATTAGAATCGAGTACGACCGCGCGATATCGGATCTGGATGAATCCGCTGTGGCACGATCGGTTGACCTCGCCCAGTCTGCCGAACGCACGCTCATCGACGGCACGGGCGCCGGTGCTGAGTTTTTAGGTTGGCGAGACCTGCTTCACAACCCGAACGATGCCCTCATCGAAGACGTCCAGCAGACGGCCGAGCAAGTTAGAGCCGACGCTGACGTCTTCCTCGTCATCGGGATCGGTGGCTCATACCTGGGTGCGCGGGCCGTCATCGATGCCCTGACGCCCTACTTCGGCAGCTCGGGGCCGGAGATTCTTTTTGCCGGCCATCATATGAGCGGCGCCTATCTGAAGGACTTGCTCGCTCATCTCGACGGCAAATCCGTTTATGTCAACGTCATTTCGAAAAGCGGAACGACGCTCGAGCCCGCACTGGCCTTCCGCGTGATCCGGGAATGGCTCGAGGCACGGTTCGACGACGCGGATCGCCGGATCATCGTAACGACAGATCCGGAGGCAGGCGCGCTAAACGTCCTCCGTCAGGAAAAGAAGTATAAGAAGTACGTGATCCCGCCGGATGTTGGCGGTCGGTTTTCGGTATTGACGCCGGTAGGCTTGCTGCCGATCGCCGTAGCCGGCATCGACATTCGGTCGCTTTACTACGGTGCTGTGGCCGAATCAGAGCGGTACGCGTCCGGCGAGTCAACGGCCGCGCGCGACTATGCACGGGTCCGGTATCTGCTGCACGAGGCCGGCAAGACCATCGAAGTCTTGGCGGTCTTCGAACCTCGCATTTATAGCTTCGGCGCGTGGTGGCAACAACTCTTCGGCGAGAGCGAAGGGAAGGACGGAAAGGGGCTGTATCCGGCTGTTGCGCAGTACTCGACAGATCTCCATTCGCTCGGCCAGTTCATGCAGGATGGACGCCGCAGCGTGATCGAGACATTCTTGATGGTCGAGCGGGATGGGGGCGACATCGCCGTACCGTCGTCAGAGCAGAACCTCGACGGACTGAACTACCTGACCGGCCGGAGCATGACGGAGATCAACCGCAAGGCGTACGAAGGCACGGCGCGTGCTCATGCAAATGGCGATGTGCCCGTGATGACCTTGTGGATGGACGCCGTCTCGCCTGAAGCCGTAGGCGCTGCCATCTATTTCTTCGAGCATGCTGTCGGCATCGGCGGGTACATGCTGGACGTCAACCCATTCGATCAGCCGGGTGTAGAGGCGTACAAGAGCGAAATGTTCAGCCTTCTCGGGCGTCCGTAGGCGGAGTTATCCACGATTCGTCCCAAAACGGCCGGTTTTCTTCGCGAAGGCCGGCCGTTTGTTGTGGAAAAGACGTTGACAAACTATCTCCCGCTCACGTCGAGCGGGCGGGGCGAAAATTTCTGTGAGCAGCGGTCGATAACCTCACTTGTGACCAACAGGTTACGCAGGTTGATACACAGCGTGTACAGTGGGGATAAAAAGCCGATTTGTCAAATGCCTCGCTCGCTCCGGACGTGCAAAATGTGAGCATCTTCCCGAATCATGCCGGACGCATCAATAGCAGCGGATCTGTCGTGGCTTTCTTGTGGATAAGCGCGAGCATAACATGGTTTCGTTATCCACATTATTCTGTCAAGTGTGTGAGCAAGTCATCTCTCAACATATCCACTGCCCCTACTTTTACTAATCCTACATTTAAATAATTATATAGATAAAGAGAGAGAGCGGGAAATGTGGACAGGCTACTTATCGCCAATCATATCGCGATATTGCGCGTCCATCTGAGCGGTACCACAACGCTCCCGCCTCGCTGGTTAGCCGGACGGCGCGTCCTGCGTCGGTCCACCGATCAATGACATCCTGACTCGGGTGACTATAACGATTACGCTCGGCCACACTTATCACGACGTCACCGGATTTCTCCCCGCCGGCGGCGCGCACGAACGGGTCGGTGCTACTCGTGCTCGAGCCGTGGTGACCGGCTTTGATGAGATGCGATGTGAGCAACTCGCCGAAGTATGTTGCCAGAATGGATTCTGATGGAGCCTCAGCATCGCCCGTGAAAAGAACATGAGCGCGTCCATGACGGATTCTCAAGACCACCGATGCATCGTTTACGTTGGAGAGGGATCCACCATGAGGTGCCAGTACATCAACTCGAATCGCAGGATCGATGCCCATCTGCATCCCGGCGTGCACGGATTGATGTGGGATGCTCAGGCTGTCGAGCAGGTGAATGGTCTCGGCAACAAGTGCTGATTCGTAAGGATGGCCGTTATGCCACACTTCTCCCACCGCAAAATTGCGCATCAGATAGGGGAGTCCGCCCAAGTGATCGCTGTGAGGATGGGATATGACAACCACGTCGAGGCGTGAGATGCCGAGAAATCGGAGGTTCGGCGCGATGATGCGTTCCCCCGCATCGTACCCGATACCGCGCGGCCCGGCGTCGATCAGAATATTCTTTCCGTTGGGCGTGGTTACCAACGCCGCATCACCCTGCCCGACGTCAAAAAATATGACCGACATCACGTCCCGGTCGAGTGGCTTTACCCACACATACACGGCCGCGACGCACAGGGTGAAGGCCGCCAGCCGCCACCTGAAGCGAGGGCGATGTATGAATGCCAGCATCAGAATGAGCCCGACAATGATGAGCTGTGCCGGGAGGTCACGCACGTAGGTCTCGACAAGCGCGTAATGAGCGTAAGCGCCCCCTGCGCCGGCCATGCCGAGTAAGAGCTGAGAAAGGGCATCGGCAGCAGCACCAAAGGTGCTCGCTACGCCGGCAGAAATCGGATGAAACAACACGAGTGCGATGCCGGAGGCGAGGATGCCAAACGTCGCGGGAATGGCGACGAGGTTGAGCGCAAGCCCGGCGAAGGGCGCCTGCCCGAAGTGGTAGAGGAGCGCCGGTAATGTGCCAAACCCCGCGGCGAGCGAGATCATCACCGAGTTCGACACGTAGCGGCCGACGCGTCCCGTGCGATACATCTTCTGCTCCACCCAGCGTAGATGCGGCATGAACAGCAGGATCCCGGCGACGGCTCCGAATGATAGCTGGAATCCGGGCGCAAAGAGGTCCTCAGGCCGCCACAGCATTAACACGGTGGCTGCAACACCCAGGGTGTTCATTGAACTGACGGGCCGCTGCACGAACGTCGATCCCATGAACAACGCGGCCATCACAGACGCTCGGACCACCGACGGGCCCGCACCCGTCAACGCGGTGTAGATCATCAGGATGATGATGGTCGTAACGGCGCGGCTCGACTCCATCCACCGCCATCTCACCCCGAAACGCAGTAGCATGGGCTTCAGCAGATTGTAGAAGACCATCGCTACCAGAAGCACATGCAGACCCGAGACGGCGAGCAGGTGCATGAGTCCGGTGCGGGCGAGGTTATTTCGGAGTTCTATATCGAGGCCGGAGCGATCGCCCAGCAGCAATGCAACGAGCACGGCGCGGCCGCCTGGAGACGGCGTGGCCGATTCAATGGCCGATGCCACAGCTCCTCTTGCACGTATCAGCACGCGCCGATGTAGCGGCGCGGAATCATCTACGACGTAGGCGTACGTCGCCTCGACCTCGGCCCCGAAACCTTGCCGACGCAGGTATCCACCGTAATCGAAATCCCCCGGATTCCTCTGTAAAGGCGGCTTTCGAAGCGTGCCTCCGACGGCGATCGTCCCCATGGTCGCCGTCATCTCATTGACCGACGACTTCCGCATCACAGCGCGCAGGCAGCCGCGTGCCGGACGCGCTCCAGCCTCGGTCACCAGCGACTCCACATCCATATCCAACAAAAAATTGGATGCCGTCTCCCGCGGTGGCTGGATGAGTTTTCCGATAACCACTACGTCGGTGTTGTGTAGGGTGTCGGCCGCAAGCGATATATCACCCGCAGGTATCGATCGGTGGAACGCGATGCGTAGCGCGCCGGCGGAGACGACGATGATGACCATCCCTACGGCCGACACAAGCCCGAGCAGCGTGACGATCTCTCGCCGGCTGAAGAAAGCGGTCGCTGCGACTACGGCTCCGGCGATTATCGCGGCACCGATCCACAGCAGCGGCGCCGGTGCGCGGGTTCCGCATATAATCCCGGTGCCGAAGAAGATCGATACCCAGAGGGCGGGCGCTGCCGATGGGGAAAGATTAATTTCACGTGCCATATCCTCGGGAGTCGCAGGGTGATAACCCGAAGATGACCGCCGGAGCTTTCCGTAACGAGACGGCGCGTCGTGTTGACATCAAGGTGAAGATTACGCACGCCGCAGAACCGGCGGGGCATCCCCGAATACACGACCGACCATCGCCGTTTTGTAGTCCTGTTTTTTGAAGCATCGCGCATGAGCAGCCGCCGTACCGCCCGAGAGAGAGTTATGCAGTCTCTCTACGCACTCGAAGTTGGAGGTGGAGAAGTCAAGCTCTACCTGGATCACGTCATCCGGCCTGATCTCGAGGATGACGCCAACAATCTGCGCTTTGCCGAAAAACTGCTGCTGCGTACGATCGACATGATCGAGCAGGCCGACGAAATTATTGGCCGGCACACGCAGAACTGGGAGCTGGAGAGGATCGCGCTGATTGACCGCGTGTTGCTTCGCATCGCTGTGTGCGAGTTGCTTACCTTCGACGACATTCCCCCGAAGGTGACGCTCAACGAAGCGATTGATATTGCGAAAAACTACAGCACGCCCCGAAGCGGACAGTTCATCAACGGTGTTCTCGACGCCATCGTCCTCGAACTGTACAACGCCGGACGCCTGCAGAAATCAGGTCGCGGTTTAGTGGGGATGGATGATATCCAGCAGCGGGCGAAAACTCCCTGAGGCGCATGGGCCTGATCGCAATCGGCGATATCCACGGATGCGCGGAGACGCTCAACGTGCTCCTCGGCACCCTCGACCCAGACGGAGACGACCGCATCGTCTTCGTCGGCGATTATGTGGACCGGGGGCCCGACAGCCGCCGGGTGATCGACATTGTGCTCGAGCTTAGGCAGAGCGTGCCGTGTGTTTTCCTACGGGGTAATCATGAGGCGCTCATGCTCGACTATCTGGACCATCGCGTCTTCGAGCCCTGGCGCGCAAACGGCGGACTCGATACGCTCGAGAGTTATGTGGATGACGAGCGAAACACGGTCATCCCTGATGAGCACGAACGGTTCCTGCGGGAAACCAGGCTCTACCACGAGGAAGATGATTACTGCTTCGTTCACGCCGGATTGCGGCCCGAGTATTCCGTCGCCAAGAATATTGAGCGGAATGACGAGGGCGTTTTCCTCTGGGAGCGATCACATCTCAAGGCGCCACGGTTGAACTGGGAAAAGACGGTCGTTTGTGGTCATACACCCGTTACCGAGCCGATTAACCAAGATCAGCTCATCAACGTCGACACGGGCTGCGTGTACCACAACCGGCGGGGTTATGGAAGGCTCACGGCGGTACGCTTACCCGAGCGCGAGTTTATCTCCATCCCCTATCAGGATTGATCGTCAGAAGTTGAACACCAGTCCGGCGCGAAGAATGGGACGCTGCAACCCGAGTTCGACGAACCCGATTCTGTTGCCGCCAAGCTCCGTGATGAATCGGCCATAAGGGTCGAGAAACAAGCTAAAGGGATTCTCCGCTCGTGAGGATTCTCCAAGCGGGAAGTACAGCGCGGGGCCGAATCTAAAGCCGACGTCCAGATCGGTACCGCCCGAACCGGCGTTCCCGATGGCGCGCGCGATTCCGAAGATGCGGAGGGCTCCTCCAATGCCGCCTGAGACTTGTATCGAGCCTTCGCCGCCGGAAAACTGCGGCGAGAAATCGACGTAAAGTGCACCTTCAACCGTGTACAACGTGCTGGGCTGGAGGAACGATGCCTGGGCTCCGATGCCGGGAATGACGGCGAAACCTGCTTGCAGATAGCGTCCGCTGGGGGCGAGCTGGCCGTGGGCCGAGTGCGGGACCACGCCGACCACGGCGAGGATCAGGACGACTGATAAAACTTGAAGCGCGCTGAAGCGGAGAGCGGTAGTTCGAAAAGTGATCATCGGATATTTGGCGAGATCGCTGCACCTGATCCTCAGGCACGGAACAATCGACTGAAGTCCCGATAACTCGGGCGCTTTGTCAACGGCCGGTTGTGCCGGTCGCATAAAAATAGACACCATGGCATTACGTTGCGGTATCGTAGGTCTCCCGAACGTCGGTAAGTCGACGCTGTTCAATGCGCTGAGCCGTGCCGGCGCTGAATCGGCCAATTATCCCTTTTGCACGATCGAGCCCAACGTCGGCGTCGTACCGGTGCCCGACCCCAGGCTCGAGCGGCTTGCCGAACTGGCGGGCTCGGCCGCCACGCTGCCCACCACCATCGAGTTTGTCGACATCGCCGGTCTCGTGGAGGGCGCCTCGAAAGGCGAGGGACTTGGCAACCAGTTCTTGTCGCACATCCGCGAGGTAGACGCTGTCATCCATGTCGTCCGCGCGTTCGACGATCCCAACGTGGTGCACGTGTCGGGCTCGGTCGACCCGGCGCGCGACATCGAGATCATCAACACCGAGCTGATCCTGAAAGACCTCGACACGGCCGAAAAGCGCGTTGAGCGGACGTCCAAGATGGCCAAGACGGGAGACAAGAAAATCCGCGAGGAGCTCACGTTCTACGAGCGGGTCGTCGATCATCTCGGGGACGGGAAGTCGGCGCGATCGCTCGAGACGCGTAACGAGGAAGAAGCCGCCTGGTTACGGTCGATGTTCTTGTTGACGTCGAAGCCGATCCTCTACGGCGCAAACGTTAGCGAGGACGATCTTCCCGATGGTAATGAGCATTCGGAGCAGGTCCGCCGGATCGCCGAAAGCGAAGGCGCGGGGATGGTGGTGATCAGTGCTGAACTCGAAGCACAACTCGCCGATCTTGACGAAAGCGAGGTTGCTGCATTCCTCGAAGACCTCGGGCTGGATAGCTCAGGCCTCGACCGCCTGGTCCGCGAAGCGTATCAGCTTCTGGGCTTGATCACATATTTCACCGCCGGGCCGAAGGAAGCGCGCGCGTGGACGATCCGGGAAGGCACGAAAGCGCCGCAGGCGGCGGGCGTGATTCATTCGGATTTTGAACGGGGCTTCATCCGCGCCGAGACGATCAAATTTGCCGATTTCGAGCGGTATGGGTCGGAGGCCGCGGC
>Ga0209487_1000997_pt1 | contig 24470 bp, 25 predicted proteins | sample Poulit2012_FD_187524 | JGI IMG/M metagenome (GOLD analysis project Ga0209487, IMG submission 187524) | Agricultural soil microbial communities from Georgia to study Nitrogen management - Poultry litter 2012 (SPAdes) (version 2) | ecosystem: Environmental > Terrestrial > Soil > Agricultural land...
AAGTGACATAACTTGTTATGGTAATTATGGAATTCATTACCTATGTTTAATTAAAAATAAATTCGGGTAAATAGTAGGTGAGCATAAAGAACTGTATGGACGCGAACATTTAGGAGGAGTGAGCATGGGAAAAAAGCCAGTTGTTACGTATGTTAGTAATAACTCCTCACAATGTGAAGAGTTAGTTAAACAATTAGGTGAATGGGAAATTGACTACGAACTGAAGAACGTATCAGAGGAACACGGTTATTTACAAGAGCTACAAAAAATGAATATCTTCGGAACACCTACAACGATTGTTAAAAATACGAATCAAGTTATTCTTGGGTTTCCGAAAGGCGAATTACGGCGAGCATTAGGGGCGATACTATACAAAGAATGATTATATATCATGAGTATATGAATTTCATAATCCTTATTTATAGCTACGTCCACATAGACTGTTATGGTAATTATAAAATTCATTCTAGTATGATGAAAGAACACACGAAATAGCCTGTATTTGCATAACCTACTAATAAATTAGTTATGAAAAAGAGGTGTATCATCATGAATATACAACGTCCGTATCGAAGGGTACCCAATCCGTATGAGCAAGAGTCCCCACCGTATCAAGCCTTTCAGCAAAACGGGCACATACAGGGTCCTCATCAACAACAAGTGCACCAACCATTAACCCCATTCGAATATTACTCAAAACCAGTTCAGCCCCCGATATGGCCTAATTATGGGCAACATCACATACCGGGTCAGGCCTCACCTAGTTTCTTAACACAGTACCAGGATGAAAATGGGCAAATGGATGTTGAGAAGGTGTTATCAACGGTTGGACAATTTGCAAATACGGTGCAACAAATATCACCAGTGATCCAACAAGTAAGTTCCTTAATTAAAACGTTTCGCTAAAAAGATTATCTAAATGAGTGAATTTCATAATTACCAAAATCAGCTACATCGATACAATATGTAGTTAAGAACGGTTCAACGAAACTATATATTGTAACGGTGTTGCACTAAACCGGTATTATGAAATTCATTAAAATAGAAAGGTTGATCAAAGAGGCTGATGATGTAAAGGAGGTTATTCTCAGCTTCTTTTATATGAAATTCATTCATGTGAATGTTTTTTTAAAAGAAGCGAATAATGTACACTACGTGAGATAGGAGGAGTGTTTATGAAGGTAGGTTGCTTAATTATTCATGGTTATACAGGAAGTCCATATGAAGTTGCACCGTTGGCAGACCACTTAAGAGCACAAACAGATTGGCATATCATTGTGCCCACTTTACCGGGGCATGGGGTGGAGTTAGAGTTAGAAGATGTGGCATATGAGGAATGGTTGGGTGCAGCTGAGGAATCCTTGCAACAACTCAAGGCAACACATGATGTCATTTACTTGATCGGTTTCTCCATGGGAGGGATGATCGCCGCTTATTTGGCAGGTAAATTTGGCGTACAAAAACTTGTATTATTAGCAACAGCGGGTAAGATCTTTTCGTTTAAGCAGATGACACTTGATGTCGGAGAGGCGATTGCTGATCATGTGAAAGGGGATTTAAGTGAAAATGAGAACTTTACACGTTATAGTAAAAAGGTTAAGGAAATACCATTTCGGGCAAATATTGAATTTTTAAAACTCGTTAAATACACACGAACTTATTTAAAGGAGATTGAATCTCCAGTTTTTATTGCACAAGGACGTCAGGATGAGCTTGTCCCACATCGGACTGCACAGTATTTAGATAAGGAAATAGGCTCAAAAGAAAAGGATATAGTCTTATTTGAGCAGTCTAAACATTTAATTTGTTGGGGTGAGGATAAAGATGTATTGAATTCAATGGTTTATAACTTCCTAACCTCACCAGGTTTACATATAAATAAAGACAAGTAGTCCACTTATTTTGACGAGATTGTTACGTCCCGTTTACGTGTCGTACTCAATATGAATAACCCCAAGCCAAATATCACGATTGTTCCGCCTAACCATTGTGTTGCCGTTACTTTTTCACCTAGAATAAAGTAAGCAAGTGCCGTGGCACCAATTGGTTCGAAGACAATACCCATGGAGATCGTAGCTGTACTAAGCCATCTTAAAGCCCAGTTCAATAATGAATGTCCTAAAAAGGTAGGAAAAATGGCTAGAGCAATAAAGATCCACCAATGATCGGCTGGATATCCGATAAATGAATGTTGCGTTACGATGTTGTACAAGGTGAGTGTAATCGCGCCGATCCCATAAACAATAAATGTGTATGTCATGAGGGACAACCGCTTCCTCGCCTTTTGCCCAAATAAAAAGTATATTGTTATCGTAACCGCACCGAGCAAGGCAAGGATATCACCGAATAATGCCATCCCACTTAATTGAAAGTCCCCCCAGCTAATAATGAAGCTCCCAAATAAGGTGATCACCATACTAATGACCGCACCAGATGAGAAACGTTCATTAAAAAATAAATAGGTGCCGATAAATGCAAAAATAGGTTGCAATGTAACGAGAACGACGGAACTGGCGACAGATGTATAATTTAAGGACTCAAACCAAAGAATAAAATGAGCTGCTAAAAACACACCTGAAAATAGGGCAAGAATCCAATCCTTGCTATTAATGACACGAAATTCATGTCGATATTTTAGTAAAATAATGGGAAGCATTAAAATAACTGCAAATAATAAACGGTAATTTGCAATAATGGATGCAGGAGCTTGATCTGCCAGTTTAACGAGAATAGCAGAAGTGGAAATTGAGATCACACCAATGACAACCGCTATATAAGGGTTGAATGGAGGTAGCCGCATTATAAACCTCCTATTAAGTCAAGTATTCCGAACAAATAAGTGAGTAGACCAGTGTTTTACCAAAAAGTATTAGTACTTTAAAAACAACATCATTTGATCATTTAAATATTACCATGTCTGGTTAGAAAAAAACATGAAAGTAATTAGTAGATATCTATTGATTGTATATGGTATACTGTTAAGACTGTTATTTATTGTATGGGCTCCTCAAGGATTGTGAGCTCATTCCAGGCGGAAGCCTTTTTTTATACTTTACGATAAATAGTATATCGTAGGAATTAGCTGAGTAAACATAGGGTGATTATGGCCCTCTTTTATTTTGATTATATAACTTTTTCAACAGTAGAGGTAGGATAAGCTCCTACCCAAATATAAGATGAAAAATTCAAAAAAAGTATAAAAAAAAATATAAAGGCTTTCCCAAAGTACCTAGTGATTCACTAGGTTATAAATTTAAAAGCAGATAAAAAGGAGTAGAATAACAAGTTGACAACATTTAAAGAGCTAGGTGTATCAGAACCAATTCTAAAATCATTAGAGGGAATGGGTTTTGAAGAAGCAACACCAATTCAAGCAGAAGCACTTCCACTTGCTATGGATGGTAAGGACGTTATCGGACAAGCACAGACAGGAACTGGAAAGACAGCAGCATTTGGTATTCCGATGATCGAGGAATTTGATCGGAGCCTTCGTAAGATCCAAGGTTTAGTCGTAGCACCAACAAGAGAGTTAGCGATTCAGGTTGCGGAGGAAATTAACCGATTAGCTAAATTTAAAGGAATCCGTGTTATGCCAGTCTACGGTGGGCAACATATGCAAAGGCAAATCCGTTCACTGAAGGATGGCCCGCAAATTGTAGTAGCAACTCCAGGAAGATTACTGGACCATATGCGCAGAAAAACAATCAATATTGAAAGTGTTAAAACGGTTGTTTTAGATGAAGCAGATGAAATGTTAAACATGGGGTTCATTGATGATATTCGTAATATTTTAAAAGGGATACCTGAAGATAGACAAACACTTCTATTCTCAGCAACCATGCCGAGAGAAATCCGTGATATTGCGACAAACTTAATGAAGAGCCCGCAGGTCATTAAAGTGAAAGCAACGGAAATGATGGTTGAAAACATCGAACAATACTTTATAGAAGTACCAGAAAGAAGCAAATTCGACACACTGACGAATCACTTAGATATTCATGAGCCAACTTTAGCAATTGTATTTAGCCGAACGAAAAAACGAGTAGATGAAATTGCTGAAGGCTTGCAAGCTAGAGGATTCCGTTCGGAGGGAATTCATGGTGACCTAACGCAAGGGAAACGGATGTCGGTATTAAATAAATTTAAACACAGTCGTATCGAAGTATTAGTTGCTACGGATGTAGCAGCTCGCGGACTTGATATTTCTGGAGTAACACACGTTTATAACTTTGATATCCCACAGGATCCGGAAAGTTATGTCCACCGAATTGGACGTACGGGTAGAGCAGGTAGAACGGGTGAAGCATTATCATTCGTTACGCCAAGAGAGATGGGACATCTACAAGTCATTCAAAAAGTGACAAAGAGTAATATAAAACGTATGATGCCACCTACAAATAAAGAAGCACAACATGGTCAACAGCAATTGGTTGTTGAAAAGCTTCAAAAAGCGATGGCAGATAAAGACTTAAAAGATTATCAAGAAACCGCGAATGAATTATTACAAGATAATGATTCCATTACGGTTATCGCGGCAGCATTAAGTATGTTAACACAGGAACGAAAAGATGTACCTGTTAAACTTTCTTCCATGCAACCGATTAGCGTGAGAGGCAGAGGTGGACAAGGTGGCGGAAATCGCCGAAATAATCAACAAAGATATCAAGGCAAACGCGGACAAGGCGGCCGTAATCAGGGCAGTCGTAATCAAAGCGGTCGCAATCAAGGCGGCAGAAATAGAAAAGGCAATTATGAAAAACGCCGAAGCCGTGACTAAATAGAGTGGACAAGGAGAGCTCCTACATGTTGGTAGGGGCTTTTTTGTTACTTGATTAGAGGTTTGAATACATAGATGACAGAAGAACGTATGACTTAGCGCATGGGACGCATTGTTGATCATTTGGTGCAAACGAGCTGAGATAAAGTCTATGACGGCGCATACATATGATAGGATATAGAAACGAATGGAGGGTAGATATGAGAAAGCCACCAATAAACACAATCGCATTAGAAGTGATTAAAGCGTGGAAGATCATGGCAGCAATTTATGTAAGTGTCCTGTGGATTTTAACAGCATTCATTATTGTACTGTATGTTATCTTTCAGATCCCTTACTGGTTGATTATAGTATTTATGGTGATAAGTGGGCTATCCACGTATTTGTTCGTCTTTTTATTACCTACACTTCGTTGGCGAAGATGGCGTTATGAAATATACGATCAAGAAGTTTATATTCAACACGGCATCCTGATTATGTCACGTACACTCGTGCCGATGATTCGAGTTCAACATGTCGATACAAAGCAAGGCCCGATATTAAAAAGGTTTAATTTAGCAAGTGTGATGATTTCTACAGCAGCGACAACACATGAAATTCCAGCACTCCAAGAACATGATGCCTCCGAGCTACGCGATCGAATCTCTACGTTAGCGAGGGTGAGTGAAGATGATATATAGAAAACGACGTCTGCATCCAACTGCCATCTTTTTCAATCTGATTCCACTCGTACGGAGTTCTGTTTTTGCGATAGGAATCGGTTTATTCACTTTTAAAGGAAAGTCCTTTATTTACTTTATTTCCATCACAGCGTTCATCTACCTCATCACCATGGTCATCAGCGGGTTGAGGTGGTATCGATTTACGTATCAAATAACAGACGACGAACTCCGGATCGAATATGGACTTTTCATCCGTAAGCAAAGGTATATTTCTAAAAACCGAATTCAATCGATTGATTTAACATCAAGTGTTGTTCATCGGATGTTAAAGTTAGTCAGAGTTGATATTGAAACAGCAAGTAGTGGATCAAATGCGGAAGCTTTACTGAGCGCAGTAAAGATAAGGGAAGGAGAACAGATCAGAGAAGAATTAAGTACGAAAGCAACCGTTCATGACGAAATCGAGACAATGGAACGGACGGATCCTCGTTATAAAATTTCATTCAAACGTTTGTTTTTAGCAGGCTCAACATCTGGGAGTATAGGCGTCATCCTCGCCATTGGTTTGTTTGCCTTTTCCGAACTGGAACAATTTGTACCGCAACAATTTTATCATGATACGCTCGAATGGTTGACCGGGGTAAGTGTCGTCATCATTCTGAGCATACTCCTGTTTATTTTATTATTGTTATGGATGTTTGGTATGGCAGGAACAATGATTAAATATGGCAACTTTACCATTATAAAGAAGGCGGAGGAACTATTCATCACACGGGGGTTATTGGAGAAAAAAGAACGGACGATACCGCTGAAAAGAATCCAAGCGATTCGAATTGAAGAAAGTATCATTCGACAACCATTTGGCTACGTAACGATCCATGCGGAAGTCGCGGGAGGATCGATGGATAACAGTGATGGGATACCTGTGTTATTTCCAATTATGAAAGCGAGTGAAGTGGATGACTTTTTGCAGACACTGTTACCTGATTATGGACCCGTAACAGTAGAACGTACTCGCATTCCGAAACGATCACGAAAATTTTACCTTATTCGCGCTATCTTTCCCGTATTACTACTATCTATCGGAGTAGGGTACTTTTTAACGAAATTTAGTTGGATCCTGATCTTTTTGTTGATCGCTAGTTTATTCATTGGATCACTTCGCCATCATGATGGTAGTTATGCAATTACAGGCAAGCAGTTAACCGTCACCTATCGTAGAGCCTTTCATAAGATGACGGTTATCGTTTATCATAAACGGATTCAGTCCGTAGAGGAAAAACAGCATATCATTCAAGCCTGTAACAATGTTGCAACATTGAAATTTTCAATCATCGGCATGCTTGGGTCAGGCACCCACATTGTCTTAAAAGATCTTGCTGAAGCAGATCTAGAGCAGATTGCAGACTGGTATTCCTACTTCTCAACCGAATGATCTACGAGCAACCATACTCACGGGTTAGCAATTGCCTATCCGTCGTCAAGAATTAAAAAAAACGTCCTAGTAAACCAAATAAAACAAGAACGCCAATGACGATCCACAGAATGTTTTTCTTAAGAAAACTTGGAATACGTTTCTTTTTTGTCCAACGATTTGGATCAAACTGTACCGTTCCATCTTTTGCGGGGCGCCGTCGCTGATTTCGATAGATCGAAAATGGAACCGCATGGGCGAGGACGATTGGCGAAACGGCAAAACCACCGATAAATCCAAAGATATGAGCATATATATTGATGCCGGGACGAATAAAGGTCATCACGAGCCCAATGAAAAAGATGGTCAAAATAATTTGGGTACTACCAGAGTCGATAAGGTGCTTTCGAAAAAGAACCATGAAAATATAAATCCCGAATAGACCATATACGGCACCAGACGCTCCAATATGAGGAATATAAGAAAGAGGATCGACTAGATAGGTCCCTAAGTTTCCGATAATTCCTGCAACGAGATAGGCGATAAGGAACTTATATCTGCCTAACATCTGTTCTAAAGCTGGACCAAATAACACGAGCGAAAAGGAATTGAATAAGGCATGGGTAAAATCAGCGTGAAGAAAAATAGGTGTGAAAAGACGCCAATATTCTCCGTTTTGATAAATAGACAGATTATGGCCTGCCCCCCATTGGTAAATCTGGGGACCAAATTCAAAAGGCAAAAGATGAACAATCGCCCATAGCGCAAAGTTAATTATAACGAAGATCGAAACAATCGGATAATATTCAAAGAACTCTTTTATACTTTTTTCCGTACGAATGAACAAAATAATCCCCCTCATTGATAAGGCAAAGTCTGATCTGTAGTATGGATGGCAATTATAAACGTGAATGAATCTCTTAGTTCGCATCGAAAATAGCGTTGTAGATTAATATGTATAGACCACTGTACATGAAGAAGACAACTGGTCCTTCATCATTGTAAGATGAACACATCCGTGCTTCCGGCTTGCCTAAATGATGTGATCATGTTGACGGAAAAAGGGAGGAGCTGAATCGTAAAAAAGGGACCAAATTATTGGTCATTTTTCGTATGAACAGAAAGGCAAACGAAGAAGGTTCCAACTATCGCTATTATAATTGAAAAAAGATTAGAATTCAATGAACGTGTGAAGGGGAATACTAAGCGTAGTTATATTTACAGTAGGAATTGGGTGTACTTGTTCGTTTGAACAAAAGGAAACAGAATGGCTGAAATGATAAGGATTTCTGCCTATACTAAAACAGACATGAAGTAGGATTTCAAAGCACCATCACTTTCAAAAAAATATAGCATTAAAGAAAGGTTCGACATTCTATGATTAAAGGAATTGGTATGGATTTAATTGAAATCGAGCGAATTGAACAGAGTCTCGCTAAAAGTGATCGGCTTGCGAGCCGAGTGTTAACACGGAATGAACTGGAAATCTTTCAACAGTATCAGAGTGACCAGAGACGTGCCGAGTTTTTAGCTGGTCGATTTTCCGCGAAAGAAGCTTTTGCGAAAGCAACAGGCAGGGGAATCGGTACATTGAGCTTTCAAGATATTGAGGTTATTTCTGATGATAAAGGTGCACCCTTTATAAAAGCAGTCGGATATGAGGATGATCGCGTGTTCGTTTCCATTACGCATAGTCGACATTATGCAGCTGCACAAGTTGTCATCGAAAATAAATAACTCTTGATTCGTTTTGCATATTTCTAATACTTGTCTCATATATTTTAGTGCGGGTAGGAGGGAACGAAAAGGTTCATACCATCATTAAGAAATGTGCGGTTATGACCGGTTAGGCAAAATAATACAAGAGGCATTTATAAAGAATGTTGAGTGTGGAGGGGATTTTTAACACTTCGAAAGAGGAAGGCATGATCGCTTAACGTGTAGGCAGGGTGTTTTGGAATGGATGCAAATGGGTCATTCGTTAACGCACATTTCTTGTAACTCTATGATGGTCGAGTTCCCTTTGTCCGAGTCTAAGAATTAGAATAGAGCAAGCTGTGAATCAGGTAATATGTCAGCGAGGGTTTGATTCTTAGAAATGAGACAAGGGAGATATGTTCATGAAGAAGAATCTAGGAGTTTTGGTTGCAGTTATTTTAAGTCTGACGCTATTTTTAGCTGCTTGCGGTGAGAAGTCCCAGGAGAGCGTGGTAGCTAAATTGGATGAAAAGTTAGAAGCGTTGGACGGATATAAGGCAAAAGCGGAAATGAAGATGAGTACCGGACAAGAGAAGCAAAAGTATGACATCGACATCTGGTATAAGCAGAAGGATTTTTATCGTGTGTCACTCGCAAATGATCAAGATGAAAAGGAAAGTCAAATCATTTTGAAGAATGAAGAAGGGGTATTTGTTCTCACGCCAGCACTAAGTAAGAGTTTTAAGTTTCAAACGGATTGGCCAGATAACAGTAGTCAACCTTATTTATATGCATCCCTTGTAGCGGATGTCAAACAGGATGATGAGGCTGAATTTGAGCAAACGGATACGCATTATATCTTCCGGACCAAAACGAATTATCAAAGCAATAACAATTTACCGTATCAAGAAATATATTTTAATAAAAAGGACTATACACCAGAGCTTGTTAAAGTGTTAGATAAGGACAAGAAGGCCTTAGTCGAAGTGCAGTTCTCCGAGTTTGATATGAGCCCTACCTTCGAAGAAGCAGATTTTAATGTAGATGAAAACTTGGGTAAAGAGGAAGGTAAGGAAGAGGAAGAAGATGGTGATTCGGAGACGGATGCGGAAGTATCGGGTGAGGGAGAAGATGCCGATTCATTTACCGTCGTATTCCCATTAGAAATGGTCGGGGCAGAGCTGACGGAAAAGAAAGAAGTAGAAGTAGATGATGGACAACGTGTCATCATGACATTTACCGGTGATAAGGATTTTACGTTAATTCAAGAGCAGCTAACGGCCATCCCCACCTCTTCACTACCAGAAGAAGTACATGGTGATATCGTGAACTTAGGATTTACAATTGGAGCACTTTCGGAAAACACCATTGAGTGGAGTTATGAAGGATCGGACTTCTATTTAGCAAGTGAAGAATTGACGAAAGAAGAATTAATCGAAGTGGCACAATCTGTACAAGGTAAAGAAGCAAAGTAAAATCGTTAAAAGGAGCAGACCCGTACCTCATCAGGGTCTGCTCCTTTTAGTGATGTCTACTCTTTACTGTACGTATGTTGAAGAATAAGGGAGAGCTAGAAAGCCATATAAAAGAAGCCCATGTACAATTTAGTGAATTTCATAATACCGTTTTAGTGCCACGTCGATACAGTATATAGTTTCGTTAATTCGTTCTTAACTACATATTGTATCGTTGTTGCTAGTTTTGGCAATTATGAAATTCATTCTATTAATTAAAAGCTGTTATTCGTTTTTATAAAACCACTTATTAGGTAATTGTAATTGACACTTTCGACAAAAGGTTGGATAATTAGTCGTACTATGAATGGATATTGGTCGTGATCCTATGGCAGTGGGAAATAAACAGCCAAGAGAGGGGCTATCGTATTATGAAGATAAAAATGTATAGGGATACATGGGTCGAAGTAGACCTCGGTGCGATAGAACATAATGTCCAGCAAATGAAGCGGAAACTATCGAGTCATAGCCACGTGATGGCTGTCGTAAAAGCAGATGGGTATGGACATGGATCTGTTCAAGTAGCTAAAAAAGCATTGGAATCAGGTGCAACCTATATTGCCGTTGCATTGCTTGAAGAGGCACTGGTCTTACGAGAAGCTGGAATTGAGGCGCCCATTCTAGTACTCAACTGGATACCACCAGCGGCAGCAGTCGTAGCGGCAGAAAACAATATTACCGTGACTTTTTTTCAAGAACAATGGTTGCGACAGGTAAGTGAATACCATTTTAAAAATAAATTAATGGTTCATATGAAGTGGGATACAGGTATGGGCAGGGTTGGGATCCGAACAGAATCCGAGTTAAGAGGGCTTGTCTATGAATTAAATAAAAATCATCACATACATTTAACTGGACTGTATACTCATTTTGCAACGGCCGATGAAACGGATGTAGCCTATTATGAACAACAAAATAGGCGGTTTGAAAAGTTATTGCATATATTTGAACAATTATGGAAAGAGCCTGTCGATATTCATACAGGAAATAGTGCCGCATCTATTCGCTTTCCAAAACAAATGTATCAATACGTTCGCTTTGGAATTTCAATGTATGGTTTGTATCCATCATTAGAAGTGAAAAGGGAAAAAGGGATCGATTTGCAACCAGCATTATCTTTACACAGCAGATTGGTCCATGTGAAAGAAATAGCGGAAGGCGAAGCGGTAGGATATGGAGCGGAATTTAAAACAACCAAGAGTGAGTGGATTGGAACCATTCCAATTGGATATGGAGATGGCTGGCCCCGGAAGTTGCAGGGAGCCGATGTACTCATCGAGGGAAAGAGATTCCCGGTTGTCGGTAGAATTTGTATGGATCAAACGATGATCCAATTAGATCAAGCCTATCCAATTGGGACAAAAGTAACGCTGATTGGTAGGCAGGAAGATGACTTTATTGAAGCGGATGAGATTGCTCACCGTTTAGATACCATAAACTATGAAGTTGTTTGTATGATTAATAATCGTGTTCCCCGTATTTATAAAAAGGGGTAGATCGTTGAGCTCGAATTCATCATCCATAAAAAATGCAGGGCGAGTCTAAAATGGAGCCTTTAATCTTGGCTCATAAAAAGGTTATTCAACTCTTTATTACACAAATAGTCGTAATAAGGTAGAAAATTGTAGAATATCATGACAACTCTTTGCAAATCAACACATTCAATGATAATATAAAGAAAGAAATCATATTGATTACAACATCGGATTTGCGGAGGTGTGGGGTTTTGTCAGAGAGCTTACAGGAAATATCGGTTAAGTTACCAAAATACCTGTTGAATGAGGTGGATGGATTAATGAAGTATGAAAATAAAGATTTAAGTGACTTCATATGTCAAGCGACTAAAAGCTATTTACAAAACAAAAAGGAAGAACACATTCAGATGGTACATGAAACCATGCAAAAAGGATATGAAGAAATGGGACGTATCAATCTAACAATTGCTTCGGAAGCTTTTCAAGCTGAAGAGGAGGCTGACAACACCTTGGTACGTTCTGTGATCGGGGTGTAGCACTTTGGTCATGCAAAGAGGTGAAGTTTATTTCGCTGACTTATCCCCTGTCGTTGGATCAGAACAAGGTGGTATACGTCCGGTGTTGATCCTTCAAAATGATATTGGGAATCGCTTTAGTCCAACCGTGATTGTTGCTGCCATTACGGCGCAAATACAGAAAGCTAAATTGCCTACACATGTAGAAATAGACGCAAAACGGTATGGGTTTGATCGAAACTCCGTCATTTTGTTGGAGCAAATTCGGACACTTGATAAACAACGGTTAACTGACAAAATAACGAAGCTTGATAACGAAATGATGAAAAAGATTGATCAAGCTTTGGAAATTAGTCTTGGACTAAATGAATTGTATGAAAAGTAAGCATAATCCCTGTTGTCGCGAACCTTGGGATTATGCTTATTTTATTAGCACAAAACGACAATTTAAATTAGATTTGCACAATGAATGCAGATATGTGACAATATTCATAACATTCAATTCACGAGTTATGTAGAGTTTAGTGGAGGGGTAATTAATGGGGAACCGATTTTCTGAAATTGTATTAGAAAACAGTGATGTAATCGTTCAAAAGTGGATGGAGGAAATCACTTCTTTTAAAGAAGTGAAATATACAACAAAGATATCTGATGAGTTATTTAAAAGTACGAATCGAGAATTTGTGGATATCATTTTCACCAGTATCAAGGATAAAAGCACCGTCGCTATCTTCGATGAATTTGCAGAAAAGTTGATTAATCTCGGGTGGCCTCTAAGTTATATTACGGATGGTCTGCAAGACTTTAGGGGAATTGCGACTCGATTTATACTCAGTCAATCAGAAGAAGTGGATGCGGATTATTTTTTAAGATTATTAAAACAAGCAGATGCTTGGGTAGAACCGATTATTCAGCAATTAGTCGACGATTACTCAGGAAGTTGGGAACATATTGTATCATTACAACGTGTCGCCTTACAAGAACTGTCGGCACCTTTGATTCCAGTTATGGATAAAATTACGATCATGCCTTTAGTTGGGACAATTGATACAGAACGAGCAAAGTCGATTATGGAAAACATCCTCGAAGGAGTCATGGCGCATAAAGCAGAAGTTGTCTTAGTGGATATTACCGGTGTTCCTGTAGTCGATACGATGGTAGCCCATCATATTATACAGGCTGCTGAAGCGGTGCGTTTGATAGGGGCCCGCTGTATTCTAGTTGGTATCCGTCCGGAAATTGCTCAGACGATCGTCAGTCTAGGAATTGATTTAAGCGAATTTATTACGAAGAGCTCCTTGCAAAAGGGGTTTAAAACAGCTCTCCAAATAACGAATCGAAAAATAGTCGATATAGAAGCAGGGGAGGAAGAGATAATCGATAGAGTGCTTCATTCATTACATAAGGGGGGAATGACATGAGAATACCAATCTTAAAATTACGAAACTATTTATTGATCTCCATTCAAACAGAAATAGATGATCGTACTGCCATTCAATTTCAAGAAGATTTATTAAGTGAGATTCACCAAAGTGGATCATCTGGGGTTGTAATTGACTTGACATCGGTAGAAATGATTGATTCGTTTATCGCGAAGGTTCTTGGAGATGTCGTTTCCATGTCAGATTTAATGGGGGCAAAAGTAGTACTAACCGGAATTCAGCCAGCGGTCGCCATGACTTTAATTGATCTTGGGATTCAATTAAACAATGTTCCAACAGCATTGGATCTGGATCAAGGCTTAATTAGACTTCATCAGGAATTGGGGGAATAGCGATGAACCATACTTCCTGTATGAAAATCAATAAAGAGTGGGATATCGTTGGTGCGCGTCAACTCGGTAGGGAAGTAGCCCGCAAAATAGGTTTTGGTACGGTTGATCAAGCAAGAATTGCAACGGCGATATCTGAATTGGCTCGAAATATATATTTGTATACAGATAGCGGCCGAATCCTCATTAAAGTCATCGATGACTTTGGGAAAAAGGGAATCCATTTGAGAGTGATCGATTCAGGGCCAGGTATTAGTGATATTAGTAAAGTTATGCAAGATGGGTATACGACTTCAAATGGGCTTGGCGCAGGTCTTCCAGGAGTGAGGCGACTAATGGATGAGTTTGATCTCAAGTCAGAACTTGGAAATGGCACTGAAATAAATGTGGTTAAATGGTTGAGGTAAACCTAAGGTCGAAGCAACTATGAATAGCCTACATCAGTAACGTTATTGTCTTCATCATTATACAAAGCTTCCTACACGTCATAATCGATACATGAAATAAAAACAACTTCGCAAGGGGAGACAACGGTCGTGAATAAAGCAGTGAAATTAGATGCAGAAAACTATCGGGATTTATTAAGAAGCTATATCGAAACACAGGATGAAAAGTCACTTTATCACGCTGAGCAAGTGAGTAAATCTTTTATTAAGAATAATATTCCCCCAGAAGAAATTATTAATATTCATAATCGAGCTTTAGAAGAAATATATCCAAACCTGTTTTCTGAAATCGATGACTCCATGCATTTTCTATTAGAGACAATGATTGCTTATGGCTTAGCGCATCAAGAGTTTCAAGTATTACGAGAAGAACAGCTTAGGTTAAGATCAGAAATCTCAGTAGCTGCAAGTATGCAGGATACATTTCTCGCCACGACAAAACCGGAGATTGAAGGGATCGATATTGGCGTCATTAGTGTACCAGCAGAACAGATGAATGGAGATTACCATCACTTTGTAAAAGGGAAGGATGGTTCACTTGGAGTTGCGATTGCAGATGTTATCGGTAAAGGAGTTCCTGCCGCCCTCTGTATGTCGATGATTAAGTACTCCTTGGAAAGTACTCCAGAAGACTCATTGCAGCCACAGATGATTCTGCAAAATTTAAATCGGGTAGCGGAACAGAATATCGAAGCGAATATGTTTATCACCATGTTTTACGCACACTATACTCCATTAGAAAGTAAAATTGAATATGCTTCTGCAGGTCACGAGCCCGGATATCACTATTGTGCAAAGAAAGATGAATTTAAAGAAATAAAAGCGAAAGGGCTTGTCTTAGGAGTGCTCCCTGATTCAACATATAAACAATATGAGCTAAAATTAGAAAAGGACGACATGATTATATTGCTAACAGATGGGGTAACAGAATGCAGGCAAGGCGATCGTTTTATAGAACAGAAAGAAGTTTTGGAAGTTATTAGCTCTTATGCCCATTTGCCTACACAAGCACTTGTTAGCCACGTGTATAAACATTTTGAACGATTGCAACACTTTGAATTAAAAGATGACTTCACATTAATTATCTTAAGAAAAGAGGTTTAGGCCACTTTTTTTCGGGTATCGTTTAAAACCGCTTATACAGATGAACAGATTGTTATAAAATAGGAGGGTGAAAATGGATTTAGAAATTAATGTTATTGATGAAGGGCAGAAGTTGATCGTCAAGCTTGCTGGTGAAATCGATATCTACACCGCCCCTAAATTAAAAGAAGCGTTAACGTCTCATACAAAAAAAGCAAACAACGTCCTTATCGTCGACTTGGCGGAGGTAAATTATATGGATAGTACCGGGTTGGGTGTCTTTATAAGTGTGCTAAAATCGACAAGGGAACATGATAGTAGCTTTCAAATCGTCAATCTACAAGAACGTGTTCTGCGCTTATTTACAATAACAGGATTGGATGAAATAATGAATATTAATTCTATTGATAAAAGACTCGAGGTGGAGGATGAAAATGGAGCCATTTGACTTTATCGAAATGAGATTTCCTGCTAAAGCTGACTATGTTAGTGTGATTCGTTTAAGTATATCCGGTATCGCTAGCCGGATGGACTTTTCCTACGAAGATATTGAAGATTTAAAGATCGCCATCTCTGAAGCGGTTACAAATGTCGTGACACATGCTTATGATGATGGGGGAGAAGTAACGATAGGATTCGGGGTTTATGAAGATCGATTAGAAGTTATGGTTGCTGATCGCGGAGAAAGCTTTGATTTACAAGAAGTAAAAAAAGGGATTGGACCTTATAATAAAAAAACCGAACCAATTGATAACTTACGTGAAGGTGGTTTTGGATTATTTTTAATTGAAGCATTAATGGATAAAGTAGAGATTAATAATAAATACGGTGTAATCGTGTTGATGACAAAGTATCTTGCTGGGACTGGAGTGGGTCTAGATGACCAAATCTCAAGTGTACAAAATGGAAAAGGATAAGGTATATCAATGGATTGAACATTTGCAAGAGAATCCAACAGACGACAAGATCCAAGAAGAGATGGTTAACACATATAACAACCTCGTGCAATCGCTTGCCAGGAAGTATTCCAAAAACAGTATGATTCAGGAGGATCTTGTGCAAGTTGGTATGATCGGCTTGTTTGCTGCGGTAAAACGGTTTGATTCAAGTTTTGGCAAGTCCTTTGAAGCATTTGCCATACCTACGATCCTTGGTGAGATTAAACGATATCTTCGGGACCAAACGTGGAGTGTCCATGTGCCACGGCGAATTAAGGAATTAGGACCGAAGATCAAGAAGACAGTGGATGAATTAACGAATGCTAATCAAGAATCACCGACAGTTGATCAAATTGCCGAACATATAGGTGTATCAGAAGAAGCCATACTTGAAACAATGGAGATGGGGAAGAGTTATCGAGCCTTATCGGTTGATCGGAAAGTCGAATCCAGTCCGGATGGAAGTACCGTTTCTATTTTAGATCTTGTCGGAAGCGAAGAAGCGGATTATGAAACAGTTGATCAGAAGATGATGCTTGAAAAAATAATGCCAGCCTTATCGGAGCGGGAGCAACAAATATTGCGCTGTACATTTTATGAAAATATGAGCCAAAAAGAAACGGGCGAATTGTTAGGCATTTCACAAATGCACGTATCGAGATTACAACGTCGTTCACTAAGGAAGCTTCGCGAGGCACTCCCACTCAAAAGTTCGGAGGTATTTGATTGAGTAAAAAAGGGAGAAAGGTAAATGTAGCCGTTTATGAACGAGCAAAGGAAAAGAACGTGATGAATGGTGATAGTTACTTTTATCAGGAGTCAGATGATGCGTTTATATGCGCCGTTGCCGATGGTCTTGGAAGCGGGCAGTTTGCGAAGGAGTCATCAGAAGTTGTGATTGATACGATTAAAAACAATCCAAATCTTCCAGATCGGGAACTCGCTCATATGTGTAGTGCCCAATTAGTAGGGCGACGCGGTGTTGTACTCGGAGTATTACGCCTTGATTATCGGGATAAAATATTTACATACTCATCAATAGGAAACATCGGGCTGATGACCATTACACCTGATTATGTGAAAAATCGCAACATCCCACATCGCGGCTACCTTGCAGGGTACTCAAGAGACTTCCGGGTGATGGAGGGTACGTTGACGCCGGGCATGAATTTTATTATGTTTTCTGATGGAATTACAGATGTCGATCTGGCACAGAAACACTTTTTGAATCAAAATGTTGACGAGCTGATTGAGAGATTCTCAACGATGAATGAAGAGGCGAGATCGGATGATACGACATTGATCGCTATGCGTTATATAGAGTGAATGCAGACTAACGATGAAGCGTTGGTCTTTTTTCATGCCTTGGAACTGTCCTTTGAACAAGCAAAAGAACAGTTGTATAAAATGTATATTCTATATAGTGGCGTTTATAAAAAGAAGACCGCCACGGTTACGACCCGACGAAGATCATACTTGTTACAATCGCTTGATAAAGGCGTTTGTTATTTGGTAAAATGAACCCGTACATGAAGGAGGAACAATTGTGTCAACACAATTAGAGCAAGAACTTACCTATTGGGTAGCTAAAGAAGCGAATGTAAACAAAAAAACAGTGAATGACGTTATCGCATTACTGGATGAAGGCAATACGGTGCCATTTATTGCACGGTACCGTAAAGAGGCAACAGGTGGATTAGATGAGGTTCAAATTAAATTAATTCAAGATAAGTGGACATATGCTGTTAACTTAGCGGAAAGAAAAGAAGAAGTGATTCGTTTAATCGATGAACAAGGAAAGTTAACGGAAGAATTAACGCAGGCGATTAATGCGGCGACACAACTACAACGGATAGATGACTTATATAGACCTTACAGACAGAAGCGCCGGACACGAGCAACGATTGCTAAAGAAAAAGGGCTCGAACCACTGGCGCTACAAACTTGGCAGCAAGCATCATTTGATGTTGATCATGAAGTAGTGAATTATCTTTCAGAAGAATTGGAGTTGCACACGAAAGAGGACGTCCTGAACGGTGTGAACGATATTATTGCGGAGTGGATCTCAGATGATCCTGAATATCGGGAATACATTAGAAAAGAGACATTTACACGCGGAACGATACAGGCATCTGTTAAAAATGAAGATAAAGATGAGAAGCATGTTTATAAGATGTACTATGAATATAGTGAAGCAGTCCGTTCACTTGTTTCGCACCGAATATTAGCGTTAAACCGCGGTGAGAAGGAAGATGTTTTACGGGTGGCAATTGAACCGCCAACGGAGCGAATTCTTGCCTTCTTACAGAAACAGGTTATCAAAATGGATTCAGATGAAATATGCCGTGAAATGCTACAGATGGCTTTGGAAGATGGTTATAAACGTCTCATCCAACCTTCAATCGAGCGAGAAATCCGTAATCAATTAACAGAAACGGCGGAAATACAGGCGATTGATATATTCTCTGTGAACTTGAAAAATCTGTTGCTACAGCCTCCGTTAAAAGGAAGAATGGTCCTTGGTGTTGACCCGGCATTTCGAACGGGCTGTAAACTAGCAGTTGTAGATGAAACGGGGAAAGTACACGCTGTACAGGTTATGTTCCCAACGGCACCTCGACATGATGTTGTTGGGGCGGAAAAAATTGTGATGGAGTTTATTATGAAGTACGATATCGAATTAATTGCGATTGGTAATGGGACAGCATCCAGAGAGACAGAACATTTCATTGCTAATGTGATTACAAATAATGAATTGAGTATCCCGTATATTATTGTTAATGAAGCAGGTGCGAGTGTTTACTCTGCTTCTGCACTGGCACGTGAGGAATTTCCTGATTTGGAAGTAGAGGAACGCAGTGCTGCTTCGATTGCTCGACGTGTTCAAGATCCGTTAGCTGAGCTTGTAAAGATTGATCCGAAATCAATCGGAGTTGGGCAATACCAGCATGATGTTGGACAAAAGGCGCTCACGGATTCACTGTCCTTTGTTGTAGAAACAGCTGTTAACCAAGTTGGTGTGAATGTAAATACAGCTTCAACGTCATTATTAGAACATGTTGCAGGACTCAGTAAAACAGTAGCGAATAATATTGTTGCACAACGGAATGAAGTTGGTAAATTTACGAGCCGGAAACAATTGAAGAAGATACCGAGATTAGGACCCAAAACGTATGAACAAGGTGTTGGATTTTTACGAATCCAGGATGGTGAACATCCACTAGATCGAACACCCATTCATCCAGAAAGTTACAAACATACTGAAAAGCTACTCGAAATGATTGCGTGTAAGCTTGAAGATATCGGCTCTGATGAGTTGCAAGAGAAATTAGAAACAGTAAATAAAGAAGAGATGGCAGCAACATTAGAAATTGGAGAACTCACCTTACTCGATATTATGGAAGCACTCAGTAAACCGGAACGTGATCCGCGTGATGACTTTCCACAACCGTTATTACAACAAAACATTTTATCTTTAAAGGATATTAAGCCGGGCATGGAAATGCAGGGAACGGTTCGAAATGTTGTTGACTTTGGCGTTTTTGTAGATATTGGTGTTGAACAAGATGGACTTGTTCATATATCAAAAATGGCTAATCGATTTGTTAAACACCCGATGGATATCGCCTCTGTAGGGGATGTGGTTACAGTTTGGGTAGAGGATATTGATACGAAACGTGGACGTGTCGCTTTATCTATGATCGAGAATAAATAAGAAATATGAAAACTCCCGTTATCTAAAATAGATAACGGGAGTTTTCGATTCCATCATTGTTAAGCAAACGAATCAGTGTGTTATTTTACGTGTTCGGGAATAGACAATCCCGCTGCTTTGGCAACACCTTCACCATAAGCTGGATCTGCTTTATAACAGTTTCCGATATGTCTTAATTGGATTTCTTCTGTTGCATCGCCCATATGTCTTGCTGTATTTTCGAATAAGACCTGTTTTTGATCATCATTCATGAGGTTAAATAGAGCACCTGGCTGTGTGTAGTAATCATCATCGTCTTCTCTAAAGTCCCAACGATCTGCTCCACCATATAATGCTAAAGCTGGCTCTGCATGTTCAGGTTGGTCTTCCCACTCACCGTAACTATTCGGTTCGTAATGAAGTGTTCCACCTAAGTTACCATCTACCCTCATTTGTCCGTCTCTATGGAATGAATGAACGGGACAGCGTGGTTGGTTCACTGGGATTTGGTGATGGTTGACACCTAAACGATAGCGCTGAGCATCACCGTATGAGAATAATCTTCCTTGCAACATTTTATCAGGAGAAAAACTAATACCTGGTACAACGTTCGCAGGAGTGAATGCAGCTTGCTCGACGTCCGCAAAATAGTTATCTGGATTTCGATTCAGTTCGTATTCCCCTACCTCAATTAGTGGAAAGTCACCCTTATACCAAACTTTAGTAAGATCGAAAGGGTTATACGGCATATTATTTGCCTCTTCTTCCGTCATGACTTGGATGTACATTTTCCATTTCGGAAAGTCGCCATTTTCAATCGCTTCATATAAATCACGTTGATGACTTTCACGATCTACCCCAACAAGTTCAGCTGCTTCCTCATCTGATAAGTTTTTAATACCTTGTTGTGTTCGCATATGAAACTTTACCCATACACGCTCATTTTCATTATTGATCATACTAAATGCATGGCTACCAAAGCCGTGCATATTTCTGTATGATTTTGGAATTCCCCGCTCACTCATTTCAATCGTTACTTGATGTAGAGATTCCGGTAAGTTTGTCCAAAAGTCCCATTTGCTATTATTACTACGCATATTTGTTCGAGGATCACGTTTAACGGCATGGTTCAAGTCCGGAAATTTCAATGGGTCTCTATGAAAGAATACAGGTGTATTATTTCCAACAAGATCCCAGTTCCCTTCTTCTGTATAGAATCTCAATGAAAATCCACGGATATCACGTTCGGCATCAGCTGCACCACGTTCACCTGCAACGGTGGAATGACGAACAAACATATCTGTTTTTTTACCAACCTCTGAGAATATTTTTGCTTTTGTATACTTCGTTATATCATTGGTTACCGTAAACGTACCGAATGCACCTGACCCTTTAGCGTGCATACGACGCTCGGGAATAACTTCTCTATCAAAGTGAGCAAGTTTTTCTAAAAACCAAACATCTTGTAATAGCATTGGCCCTCTTGGACCAGCTGTCATTGAATCCTGATTGTCAACAACTGGTGCACCAGCGGCTGTCGTTAGTTTCTTCTTCTTTTCATCCATTCATTGAACACTCCTTCTATATTTAAGTAGATTAATGAATTTCATAATACCGGTTTAGTGCAACACCGCCACAACATATAGTTTCGTTAAACCGTTCTTAATTAGATATTGTATCGATGTTGCCAGTTTTGGTAATTATGAAATTCATTCAGATAAGCCTACATATCTAATTATAATACAAAATTAATTAAAATCAATATCTATTTATAATAATTACAAATAACTATGTGGAAATAGTTTGAATTGGGTGTTTATGGGCGAACATATGAACGAATGATCCTAACCTATATTCGAGAAGGTTTCGCTGTGTTGGTTGAGCACGAAGCAACGAATGAAGTTTCCAATGATCCGGAAGTAGTCTTTTAGGATGCGCAAGAGTGTACCGGAAGACCCTAAATTCCATCGTGTGAACAGTAAATTCAGTAGTATGTTAGAATAGGAGGAAATTCATAGTAAGGAAGATTTGTATGAAGTTATTAACGAACCAAGACTTATTTAATTTAATAAATGAATTATCATTGCGTTACTTCGATAAACCATTCAAGCATGAAGCGACGTTTAATTACCGATTAAGAACTACAGGTGGCCGCTACATCCCGACGAAAAAGGTAATTGAGATAAACCCAAAATATATGGTTGAATTAGAGGAAGAGTTTATTGGGATTATTAAACATGAACTATGTCATTATCACTTACATATAGAAGGAAGAGGATATAAGCATGGGGACGAAGAGTTTAAGGAACTGTTAGCAGCCACTGGCTCACCGCGCTTTTGTAAACCATTGCCTTCGAATCAAGGGAAATATAACTATCTTTATATGTGCACGGAATGCAAAAGTGAATATAAAAGAATGAGGAGAGTCAACACGGATAAGTTTCGTTGTGGTAAATGTAAGGGAATGATTACGTTAACTTGAGGCTCATTTGCAATTGTTATGGACATTGTTTGACGAAAAAGCCCATACATGATAAATTATATTAGCACTTAGGAGTAATGAGTTTCATAATACTGATTTAGTGCAACACCCGTATCGATGTTGCTGATTTGGTGATTTTGAAATCCATGCAAGAGAGGAAGTAATGAACGCATTTAATGCAGATTTATTTAAAGATTGACAAAGTGTTTGTTTTAGGGTAAGATTATTCCTGTTGCAATAAATCGCCGTTGATTCAGTTCTACTTCGATCAATTTGCAGATAAAGTTCTAAAATGTTATGCAGAGTATCGACTCGGTTTAGATTTTTTGTGTGTCGGCACGATCAGACGAATCACTTCGTTACATTCAAACAAAGACTATTATTATTCCACAGTAGCTCAGTGGTAGAGCAATCGGCTGTTAACCGATCGGTCGTAGGTTCGAATCCTACCTGTGGAGCCATATGGAGAAGTACTCAAGTGGTGAAGAGGCGCCCCTGCTAAGGGTGTAGGTCGATAATTCGGCGCGAGGGTTCGAATCCCTCCTTCTCCGCCATTTAACATGGCCCGTTGGTCAAGCGGTTAAGACATCGCCCTTTCACGGCGGTATCACGGGTTCGAATCCCGTACGGGTCATCAAAGAGTTCTAGTCAGATTGTTTCATGCTCATGGAACTCTTCAAGTTCATTGTAAACAATACGGTTAATTGGGCTGTAGCCAAGCGGTAAGGCATCGGGTTTTGATCCCGTGCATCCTAGGTTCGAATCCTAGCAGCCCAGCCTATTAAACTAGAAGTAGAGTCTTAGCAACCACGAGGTCAAAGGTAACGAGGTAGTGGTTGATAAAGATAGAAATTCGATATGTACAAGAGCAACGAGCAACACGTCCACCGAATCATCACCGAGTAACCTCGAAGCATTTACATCGTAGCGTAAGCTAGCAGATGCAGAGGTCGCACGAACGGAAAAAAGGAAAGAAACACTAAAATCACGAGCCATTAGCTCAGTCGGTAGAGCAACGAGCAATACATCCACCGAATCATCACCGAGTAACCTCGAAGCATTTACATCGTAGCGTAAGCTAGCAGATGCAGAGGTCGCACGAACGGAAAAAAAGGAAAGAAACACTAAAATCACGAGCCATTAGCTCAGTCGGTAGAGCATCTGACTTTTAATCAGAGGGTCGGAGGTTCGAATCCTCCATGGCTCATCGTTCGACATTTATGCGATTGCCAAATGAAGTGCACTATTATGCGGTCGTGGCGGAACGGCAGACGCGCTAGGTTGAGGGCCTAGTGGGGGCAACCCTGTGGAGGTTCAAATCCTCTTGGCCGCACTTGAAAGACGAAAAACTTGTAAACTTATGAAGGTTATGTTAGATTATATACTGTCGCTATAAAGCGCCCGTAGCTCAATTGGATAGAGTGCTTGACTACGGATCAAGAGGTTAGAGGTTCGACTCCTCTCGGGCGCACTTACTAAATAGCGTTTAAAGAACGGGAAGTAGCTCAGTTTGGTAGAGCACTTGGTTTGGGACCAAGGGGTCGCAGGTTCAAGTCCTGTCTTCCCGACCATTTACTTATGATGTAAAATGTCGGAAACAATATCGTTGTAGTATGCGGGTGTAGTTTAGTGGTAAAACTCCAGCCTTCCAAGCTGATGTCGAGGGTTCGACTCCCTTCACCCGCTCCATTTTTTTAAAAAAACAGGGCTTGTAGCTCAGTCTGGTTAGAGCGCACGCCTGATAAGCGTGAGGTCGGTGGTTCGAGTCCACCCAGGCCCATTTTTACATATTGTGTTGCATTGTACAATGTGTAAGTAAGAAAAAGAAACTTTCAGCAATCTGTTGACTTAATGAAAAATGCGTGTTATATTTATTAGGTCGCCTTAGCAAGTGGCTGACAAAATGATTTGTTCCTTGAAAACTGAACAGAACAACCAGTATGTTAGAAAGAACATGAATTTGTTCTTTATACATCAGTATGATCCTTACGTGAATTTGCA
>Ga0209487_1000998_pt1 | contig 24467 bp, 27 predicted proteins | sample Poulit2012_FD_187524 | JGI IMG/M metagenome (GOLD analysis project Ga0209487, IMG submission 187524) | Agricultural soil microbial communities from Georgia to study Nitrogen management - Poultry litter 2012 (SPAdes) (version 2) | ecosystem: Environmental > Terrestrial > Soil > Agricultural land...
TCTTTAATTGTTTTTCCAGTTACGGTTAAGCAATCACCATGGAGATAACCCTCTGCTAATAATAGTTTCATAACAGCTTGTACCCCACCAATATCGTGGAGGTCTTCCATAACATATTTACCACTCGGTCTTAAATCGGCAATATGAGGTGTTTTCTTCTGAATGCGTGTAAAATCATCCATTGTTAGATCAACATCAATTGCACGTGCAATTGCGAGTAGATGTAACACTGCGTTTGTTGATCCACCTAAAGCCATTACAACAGTAATCGCATTTTCAAATGCTTCTTTTGTCATAATATCTTTTGGATAAATTCCCTTTTCCATTAAATTATATAGTGCATGTCCTGCTGCTTCACTATCCGTCTCTTTTTCTTCCGAAACGGCTGGGTTTGATGAACTTCCAGGCAAACTCATCCCCATTGCTTCAACTGCTGACGACATCGTATTTGCTGTGTACATTCCCCCACACGCTCCAGGTCCGGGACATGCATTACATTCAATCCGTGTCAGTTCTTCATCATCAATCAGTTCATTGTTGTGTTGACCCACACCTTCAAATACCGATACAAGATCGATTGATTTGCCGTCAAGCTTACCAGGAGCGATCGTCCCTCCATAAACAAATACAGCAGGAACATCTGCATTTGCAATACCAATCATACATCCCGGGATATTCTTATCACAACCACCGATTGCTACGAATCCATCTAAGTTTTCGCCTCCAATTACGGTTTCAATCGAATCTGCAATTAACTCACGACTAGGTAGTGAATAGCTCATCCCTTTCGTCCCCATGGAAATACCATCAGAAATCGTAATTGTATTAAAAATCATCGGGAATGCACCAGCGTCTGCCGCCCCCTTTTTCGCAGCAATCGCTAGATCATCTATATGAATATTACAAGGAGTCACTTCACTCCATGTACTGGCAATTCCAACCATCGGCTTCTTGAAGTCTTCATCCGTAACACCTACCGCTCTCAACATCGCACGGTTTGGTGCTTTCATGGCTCCTTCACTAAATACGTTACTATTAATGCGTAAATCTTTTTCCATGATCTATCCACCTCTTTCATAAAATTTATTATACTACAATTTTTCTATACTTCAATGTTTTCTTTCAATTGAGTTAATGGCAAATACATTGCGATTCTTGCTAAATAAATTATAATGGAAGTAAGAATGCATTACATTTGATCAAGAATAGAGGGTATTGTTTATGGTTGAAAATCTCAGTGTTGATCGTTTAAAACAATTTAAAGTTGAAATCTCTAAATTTATCATGCCATATAAGTTTGCGGTTGATGAAATAGACACGAAAATTAATATATTGAAAGAGGAGTTCACTCATCTTCATGAATATAATCCAATTGAACAGGTGAGCTCCCGTGTGAAGACCGTTGAAAGCATTATGAAAAAAGTGAATCGAAGGAAAATCGATCTCTCGCTCGATGTTATTCGGGAAGAAATTAAGGACATTGCTGGAGTCCGAGTCACTTGCGCTTTCACGTCCGACATTTATAAAATAAAAGAAATGATCGAGAAACAAAAGGATATCGAAGTACTGGAAGTGAAAGACTATTTTAAACATCCGAAACCAAATGGATACCGTAGTCTGCATTTACTCATTGAGATTCCCATTTTCTTGTCTGAAAGCGTGGAATACATTCCCGTCGAAATTCAAATTCGGACCATCGCGATGGATTTTTGGGCGAGCTTAGAACATAAAATATTTTATAAATATAATAAAGGAATTCCACAAACACTGCTGAATGAGCTCAAGGATGCGGCTACAGCTGCCACTCAATTAGATGCTAAAATGGAGCAATTAAACACGGAAATTAATATCTATAAACAAAAGAATTTAGATACAGAAGATACCGTTCAAGTTGAATTGGAAAACGAACAATTTGAATTGCCGCTGCAACTATTGGAATCTCTGATCGAACGAAAGAAACAACAACTACCGTAAGCCGTTCTCAAAATCAATGGATAAAAAAAGAAGCAAAGTTGCCTGACGTCATACACTTTGCTTCTTTATGATGACCAAAAATCTTTCTTCAAACTTCATATGGCGTCACTTTTTCAATCGATTCTTTTACATATAAGGTGATTTGTACAAGTAAGGCAACAAGTACAACCCAAGCCCAGATCGACAGCACTCCGACTTGAAAGGAATATAAACCATTGGGAATGGAGTAGGCCATATGGTTATGAAATACAATGGTAAAAGCATAAAACATTCCAAACGTAAAATTACGCGACCATTGTGTAATATGATAATGAAAAACGCCTTCGTTCCAACCATATAATCGAATCCGACTAATCGCCCGCACCACCTCCGTGCTCTCGACGAGAATGACGAGCAGAAAAACAACCATCCAGAAAATACTGATCGCTAATGACGTAAACAGGCCTGTTGTCACAATCGCAAGACCCGTAATTGAAAGAGCTCCATGGATGATACAATTTGTATTTGCCCAATTATCCGCAAGTGTCCAATTCTGCCTGATCAGATAACCTTTTATCATCAGAATGATACCCATGATATAAAATAAAAGACCGAGAACGATGACCCCGATGATAAAGTATGATGGAAACTGAAAAAAGACATTGTTTAATAGGATAATGATGGATTGTGTACCGACTGTCGATAATAAGATTGCCCCGTGAACCCCATGCTCCAGTTCCTTTCCTATCAAACGCTTAAAATTATGAAGGCAATTCACTAAAAAGAATAACCATAATACGGTATTCAACAAAGCTATTGCCTGTGTCACCATTAGAATTTCCGGAAAGTACCTGAGCAACACATTACATAATACAGACCCCCCCGCAATCCATGTTCCAATCGTAAAGGAATCTACTGGATGCCGAAGATAGGGTATTAAAAAATCAAGGCGGAAGAATTGAATCGATAGCCTAACATAAATGACCATCCATATGATCAGTAGAATAAAGGCTAAATACCTTCCTAGTAAAATATCAAGTAACGGAAATGCTTTTACTGCTCCTATTAAAAAAATCCCATTCGCCATAATAATGGCACCTGATGCTGGTTCTATATTTTTATAATAACGTTCAATACCCACTCACTCTTCACCCTTTATTACGGTTCTTTTTGATGCCATCAGGGGTTGTTTACGAATGGTGTAGCTTTACCTATCAACTGCATAAAAAAACTATTTGAAATAGTCAATTAATAAGGGATCATATTCTTCAATATGTAAGTCCGCTTCAATCGATTCATTTCGAAAGGAACATATTTTCATCCCAACGGATTCAGCAGGATCCAAGTCCAATTCGGAATCACCAATTGCCCATTCGAGTGCATATTTATCTTCCGCATATTGATATGCACCTGTTTCTTCATTACTTGTAAATCCTGCTTCATCTGTACAAATAATCTCGGCAAAATAATGGAGTAGACCCCATTCTTCTAATAAATTTTGTGCCGATTCGGCATCACGACTCGTTACAATCACATTTACTTTTGCTTCCGCAAGAAGTTCCTCTACCCCTTCAAATAAGGGGTGATTTTCATCTGTACGCTCATTGTTTAACGCATGAAACCGTTCTTGATCAGATTCTAAGAAATCAAAGCGCTCAAACACCTCATGTGCTGGTCTTTTAAGCCATAATAACGCTTCATCCCTATGAATTTCTTCCCCATGAACTTCCTCATACACCGTGCAAAAATTATCTACCGTAGACAAATATGTATCGACGATAATGCCATCAAGTCCCCAAAGTAATCGCAACTATATACTCTCCTTTAAGCTTCTAAGCTGACTCCAACTCCCTTAATCATACGCGCGTACTCGACAACTAGCAACCCGTTTAGCCCAACTCCGATTCGATCGATTACCCTGATCAGGCATCATTCCTCTTTTCTTTATTCCTTCAACATCGAATCGACTAAATGTTGTGGCGAGTTTTCAAATAAAGAAAGGTATTGCATCATATGCCTTTTAGGAAATAATTGCTTTCGAATTCTCTTGCCAGACAAACCGTGAGCTTGTAAATCCAATACTTTGCGCTGTAGGTTTTCTAAGTACGCCACTTTCTTCTCAATCCTCTCCCGCCCATTATGCATAACACCTACATGGGAACAAATATACGTATCAAAATCATATGTTAAGATTTCTTTTAGTGAACGAATAAGTATCGGTGCCGATTCAAAGGAAAACATACTCTTCGGGGTCCCTTGTACGTATAAGTCGCCACCAAACATCCAGTTTTTTTCCCGATTGTATAAAGCGACATGGTCGTGAGCATGTCCTGGTGTATGAATAACGTCCCACGTATAGTGTTTGGTTTTAAATATATGCGGTAATGCCTGAGGATGAAATGCTTTTCTCCTCCCCCAAAACGCCCGACGATAAAGAGGGATCTTTCCGTTTTTCTCACAGTCGCTAACTCCTAATTCGTGAATATAAATAGGTGTATTTTTCTGCTTTTGAATCCAGTGTGCAAGCCCCGTATGATCTTCGTGATGATGCGTTAAGATGACGTCTGTGAATTCCCAATCCGTCAATAAACGAATCAGATCGACTCGTTTTATATGTGGTCCCGTGTCGATGAGTAATCCATCCAGCATAAAAATTGATACCGTCAGTTTTTGCCCTGCTAATGAAATGGTTAATTCAGCTTGAAGCATATTTTCAATTGATTGGATGTCCAATGATTCCTCTCCTTTCCAGGTGTATTCCTATTACACGTCTGCCTGTCATCTACCCTATTCTATCTTAATTATATACACCCGTTGATCATTCATCAATAGAGTCGTTTGATCGATGAATCGTCTAGCGATATTGCGTATGTCGGCTAAACACGGTATCATTTACGAAAGAATGAATTTAATGAGAAAGGTGATCAATGTGCGTGTTGCTATATTTGACTTTGATGGTACATTATATGAAAAAGATACGTTTAAAATTTTAATGAGTCACTTAAAACATCACCCCGTATATAAAGATAATTACAAACCATTCTTTCGGGGAATTCTGCCACGATATCTAGGCTATAAGATGAAGGTCTATCCAGAGCAGCGAATGAAGTCGCAGTCGATGCGACTCTATCTATCAGCCCATCACCAATTAACAAAAGATCAATTAATGACATACTTTGGTGAGGTAAAAGAGAAAATGCAAGCCGGATTTAATCCCCTAGTTGTCGCAAAATTAAGAGAACACATTCAAGATAATATACATGTCATGCTTGTATCTGGTGCTTTTACATTATTTATTGAAGAAGTAATTACTGGCTTACCTTTCGATACGATTATTGGAACTGAAATCCCATTTAAAGGGGAAGCGATTAACTATGATAAGCAACTCGATCATATTAACGGTTCACGTAAAAACGATAAAATTCATGATGCCCTACAAGGTCATAAAATCGATTGGTCCAATAGTTTTGCTTATGGTGATAGTTACTCCGACCTCTCTGTTCTTGATCTCGTTGGACATCCTGTAGCGGTTAAACCAGATTCTAAACTTCGTGCTGTAGCTAAGAAGAGAGGCTGGGAAATTATGTAGCACCTCATTTATCCACCATTTTGTTTAAAACCTTTCTACTTTGGGTAGATGTGACAATATAAGCACTTATTTTAAAAGGAGTTGTTATCTATGGCTAAATTAATTATTGGATCTTACTTAACGGAAGAATACGCCATAAATGCGATCAATGCTTATGAACTCAAAGGACATGAGGCTAAAAACATTATTCTTTTAACAAATAGCAGCCTTCCAGAAAGGCTAGAGAATAGAACAGATGTCAATGTGTCCAGTATCTCACATGACGTGGAAAAATCCCCTACTTTATTAACTAAAATAAAACGATTCATCATAAATCACGCTGATATTGAGCTTGATACGATTGAAAAACTAGTCCATTTTGGCTTATCCAAAGGACAAGCTGAGACGGCTTTAGCAGAGGTTAAAGCGGGAAGAATACTTGTCCTTGCAGATGATCAATTAAAAATGGGACATAACGCTACTATTGAACAGGCTTCTTCACTTTAAATGAATAGAATTATGAACAATGCATATAGGTGCTGGTCATCTAAGAATAGTTCGTATCAAATGATAAGCAATGCTAGATGTAGTATGATTGAATTATCAAATGATGAGAGGAGCTGTATAGATGGAGTCATTAAAGCTATTTAGTTATTCACGAACTTCAACCTTAATCTTACTGAAAAAACTAGATGAAAAAGGCTGGGACAAGCAACCGAGTGGATTTTCCAATACGATCCGTTGGAATGCTGGACATGTCTACTCCACTGCTGAAGATTACTTAGCCGATGCAGATACCCAATTCAAAAACCCATTACCTGAGTGGGATCAACTCTTTTTAGATGGAACACGACCTGCCGATTGGCCGGAGGATATCCCATCCGCAAAAGAAATTATCCAAGCGCTTGAAGAGCAAAAAGGACGCATTGAGCTTTTCTTCAAGGATAAACTTGATCAGAATGCATCGACAACACGTGATGTAAATGGGACGTTATTAGATAAAGTGGATTCTTCCTTACAGTTTGTAACCTGGCATGAAGGCATTCATCTTGGTGTTATGAACTCACTCGGTAAAGTACTTCAATAAATCAAAAGCCCTTATAAATAAGGGCTTTTTTTGTATAATTAGACGATGAATTATTACCACTTCATCGATTAAATCACTCCACTACTATCCTTCTACAATTCCTGTTAAGCCTTCACCCATGAGACCAAAGATAAGTCCAGCTACAACGAATACAATCGGAATGGTCCAAGCTAACCCTTTCGAGTAACCGGCGACTTTTTGAAGACCGATTGCGGTTAAAATGAGTTTCCAAATGGAGAATATCTCCAGACTACTAAAGATGACACCAAGTCCACCGCTCGCATTCACGATTCCACCCAAACTAGTATAAAACACACCATTTAAATCACCAAAGAGACTGGATAAGCCTGCATTAAGGATTAAACCAATTACCGTAATCAGACTAATAAACGTATTCATTGAAAATAATTGTCGAAAAGAAACATTTTTTTCAACGATTTTTGAAATAAGTAGGTATACGGCACTGGAAAACAATACGCCGAGTAACGGCCCTAATACACCACCAACAATGGCTCCAATCACTTTAAATGTCTCAGAAAGTTTGAGTAACTCTTCATCAACTTCCATACCCGAGAACAGATCCATTTCTCGCATATTTAACCATGATCCAATGATAAATAAAACAACAATAATGGCCATCGGTCCCCATATTTTTGGTCTCTCTTTAATCCGTCTAAATTGTTCAGTGGGGCTTGTTATCATACCGAACAAGGACGGTTTTTCTACTTCTTTATTCATTGACATATTATCTGCCTCCTTTAATTGTAAATTCAATCATTACTCCTAAGTCAACCATATTCCAATAAATAGTACAACCTATTCTTTAGCTACTCGTTTCTTTTTAATCGATAGGAAAGCCATAGATAGATTGCCATTCCAGGAACAGGTATTAATGCGCTGATGATTAACTGGGTTTCATATGCCAGTGTTGTCAAACGTAATCCGTGTTCAGGTACGATAATCAAGGAAAGGACGAATAGAAAGAGCCACGTTTCTGCCCAAATAGAGAATCCAATCAGAAACAATACGGTGAGCAACCCAATTATGATACTCGCGATGTTTCCAAAATAGATGATCGGCGTATCAACGGCCTCGTTGAGATAGATCAACCCAAGAAATAAAAACATCGGGATAATCATGACCGGTACCAAAATGAATATTTGCTTCTTTACGGATGGATTGGTTTTCGAAGTATGTTTAAACCCGATCAAGATCGATGCTATGAAGATGGCTGCGATGATGATATGACCGCTGATTTCCAATACCGTGTAAGCAAGATTTCCATTCAACACATCTGGTAAAATCTTAAATGAAAATGAACCGATCACGATGAGCAAAATATATTTAATCCATGATGGATAATCCAGCGACATTTCATCGGAAACCATTTCCATATACTCCTTCGGTGACTTGCCGATAATTTTTTCAATTGGTTTTCCTTTTTGCTCTGCTTCGTATAAATGAACTTCTAACTCCTCCACAATCTCCTCGATATCACGTGATTTTTTTCCACTTGAAAATAAATATAATCTTAAATTTTCTAAAAATTCCTTGCTTTGCTTGGAAACTTCGCGTTGCTCAGTCATCCTGGTCAGCTCCTTTTCTTTGATCGATACTTGATTCATGTTGCAACACATGGTTGACATTCGATTGTAAATAATCCCAGCGCTCCATAAACGACCGTAATTCCTGTTCGCCTTTTGGTGTCAGTGAATAATACTTCCGCCGTGGTCCTGCCGTTGATTTCCGCAATGTGGAATATAATAATTCTTGTTTTTGCATGCGCATTAATAAGGGATAGATCGTACCTTCACTAAAATCCCGAAAGCCGTAGCTCTCTAACTTCTCAGCCAATTCATAGCCATAAACTTCTTTATTTTTAATAATCGCTAACAAACAACCATCAAGTATTCCTTTCAACATTTGTGTTGTCGACAAATCACTCTTTCTCCTTTCAGTACCTTGCATTACATGGGTTATTAGCAAATACAGTACTTATATGAAACGATATTTTTTATAATAGCACCCTTAGTCTTGTATTACAAGTTAGTGTTTATGATCGGTGCTTTCGGCTTTCATTCGATTCAGGTACTAAGAAAGTAGCCGGATCCCTTCTGTCAAGAGATTCGGCTACGGTGAACTTCCTAACCAATTTTTCACGTTCAGCTACATTAAAAATAATGGCAAAACCCAAGGTAGAAAAATCGACGTAAAGATTCCTGCAAGCCCAATGGAAATTCCAGATGTAGCTCCTTGAACTTCCCCCTCATTCATCGCCTGGGCAGTTCCAATACCATGCGCCATCGTACCAAAACTAAGTCCCCGTGCTACCGGATTGGTTATGTTTGCGATATTCAGCAAGACGGAACCGAACATTGCCCCAAACATGCCTGTGATCATGACAAATCCGGCAACGAGTGTCGGGTTCGCATTCAGAATATAGGCGACTTCATTTGCGATTGGAATGGTAATTGATTTTACACTTAATGAGCGAATCATGACATCGGATAAACCGAACCAGACCGCCATCGCTAGCGCGGAACCAATCGTAACAATCGTCCCTAACATCATCCCAACCATGATGGGAAGCGCGTTCTTTTTAATCATTTCCCTTTGCTTATATAAAGGTACCGCAAGCGCCACTGTCGCAGGTCCCAGTAAGTACGTCATGATTTCCTTTGCTACACCATACTGTTCATAGGATATTCCACTTATCATGAACACACTAATAATAACGACCGTACAAAATAAAATCGGCATGGTAAATACAGATGGTCGTTTTTTAAATAGCCATAAGGAGAGGATGTAGACACCAATTGTTAACGGGATACTAAATAATGTGATTCCAATACTCATGTTTGGCACCATCTTTCTATTTACTCATCAATCTTTGTGAAACGCGTCCTGTAATTGCCCCTCCCAATACAACACTTCCAATTAAAATAACGAACAGGGCTAATCCATGGTGTTGAAAAATCGAACCGAGCGTCATCATTCCTACTGTTATCGGGATAAAGAAAAAGACGAGATGCTTTAATAAAAATGATGCGGCTCCATCAATCCATTCGAGCTTTATGACACCCGTTACTAATGACATAAATAAAATGATCATTCCCAATACATTTCCGGGAATCGGCATATGTAAATACTGCACAACCATTGAGCCGACTTGATAAATTAGCCAAAGCACACCCAATTGTACTATAAATATAAAACCCTTTTTTATTCTCAGCTTAATCGGCCCCCTTTTCTCTGTTTTGCAATCTAGCTCTTCTATATATCTTAGTATAAGTGATACCATACTGAAAATCGAATGAGGACATTGATGATATATGTAAAACCTACCATTTTCAGTCACCTTTTATGGTAGGTTTTATTCACATCCTTCGTTCTGTTTATCATGAGCGCTTTTAGTGCACACTAAGGATGAACAAAATCAAACAACTTGAATGATAACGAAACAAGGATGTGATAACAGATGAATATTTACCTTGCATTACTCACAACATACGAACCGTTATTCCATGCGTTTGCTACAACCTATCCCATTGTTTTTTTACTCGCGATTTTATCACTTGGGTTTTCGGCCATCTTACGTTCGAAGCGTGTCTTTCTCGTGCAAGCTTTGCTATTCCTAGCCATGTTTGTGCTTGATAAAATAGTGGTTGATCTCCTATTTCCTTTACTAGCGATCGTCCAAATTGTCTTTACTGTCTTCCTCATTTATCGAACAATTAAAGCAGTTTATTATGACTACTTTCTCATTATGGAAAAGACGAATCAAATCGAACGGCAGATCACAAAAGATAAGGCCGATGGTACCAGATCATCATTCTTTTAAGCACCTCTCTCTCATGAAACAGAGGCTTTGATTTGGTTAACCGATCAAAACCTCTGCTGTATCTTCGTTGAATCCTTATGAAGCGGCATACGCTCTTACATATGCAGAGTTAGCTGTAATATAGAGCCCACTCTTCAATTGATACATGGATCCGTCACCCACTTTAAATTTATCTTTACGAACCGTAAACACATCGTGCTTGTTGACAATCACCGCCCGATCATCCCAATTTGCTGTATGATAGGTCCATAGTGAGTCTACAATTATTTCTAGATACTTTTTTGTCCCGCCTTCCTCTCCACCACCACCTGCTTTTTTCTTTAAATTAAATGCTTTTGCTAAACCATTTGTATAGCCACGTGCTACATTCTTAATCCATGAAGATTGCTTCATTTTTGCAGAATCAGTAGCATGATCGATGAATCCATTTTCACCGAGCATGGCTGACATCTTACTTTCACGTAACACATGAAAATTAGCCTTTTTCTTGCCACGGTTAGGTAGATCATTCAATTTAATAACTTCTGCATGCATGTTATTTCGTAAGCGAGCAGTAGCAGATTGATCCGATAGGTTTTGATGAATATAATCTTCATATCCTGTACCCCCGCCTGCATTAATATGGATACTTAAGAAATAATCAGCTCCCCATGCATTTGCTTCATTTGTCCGGGCGGTCAAGCTAACAGTCTGATCTCCTGTACGGCTTCTTTTTATCGATACATCTTGATATTCTTGCAAATATTCGTGAATTTGATTTGCGATCTTAAGTGTAACATCCTTCTCTTTCAACCCATTTGCCTGTGCTCCCGGATCACTTCCTCCATGTCCCGGATCAATATATATCTTAACCATCTATTTTTCCTCCTCTATTTTATTTCCGAACCTTTTTATCAATCACATGTTTACTTGCTGAATATAGCCCACTGGCAGATAGTCCCAGCATCAATCCAACCATAACTCCGCCTTTTACATCTGCAGGATGGACATAAAAAACACCTGCGGCTATCCCAAATAGTAAAGCTACAATAGGCAACCATTTTTTTGGTAAGCCAACTCCTTTTAGAAGTTCTACGAGAGCCACGATCAGTGCAATCAAGGCGAAGTCATATACTTCTAGCATTTTTTCCACCTCCTTGGAGTAGCTTATGTGTTACTTGTCCTCCCAGTAACGGTATGAATCCCCTACTTGTCCAAAATGGAGTAACTGACTATCTAACAATTTGATCTGCTTCTATAGAGACCATTGCTCATTAACCAATTGCAAGATAATAACAAATCATAAAAAACGTAACATGCATCTACTCCTTTGGAAGGACAGTTTTACAGGTTACGTTTAAAACATGCTTTTTATATACGTAGTTCGACACATTAAAAGCTTAACCACATTGGCTAAGCCTTTAATATACTTTTTTTGGATACTACTGTATTCGATTATGTATATCATAGATGGTTGTATTCGGACCGATCATTGCTGCTTACTTTTTCTCGAAAAATAAGCGTATAGAGTAATCCCACTCATCATGAGAAGTAATCCAATTCCGATCATATTAAAGTTATTTGTCGCCGTATCAGGTAATCGTCCTCCTGAATGAACATTCTCTTTCCTCTTTATGGGACCCATGGCATTGTTCTCACCTTCTATTTTATCCACCCTATTTGTCATGTCTGTTTCTAACTCTATCCCTGGTTCTATCCCTTTCTTCTTTTCCGTCTTCTTTTCCGCATCGATTTCCTTCGTTACACCAGCAGCAGTATTCGGACCCTGCCAAGAGATGATCTCAATAGCAGCTTGCTCCAATTTTTCATTCGTAATGGAGAGTTGTATTTTCTCACTGTCATTCACAATTTCAAATGGATGCATCCGATTGTCTAAGTGATAGCCTTGTCTTGCTTCCGTTTCTTGAACCGAATATTTCCCATATGTTAATCCATCCACAACAATGACACCGCTTTCATTTGTGGTTTCTGTTACTACAATGTCTCCAGATTCGTCAAATACAGTGAACTCTACTCCTTGCAAGGGTTCACCAGTTTCCAAATCCGTTTTTGTAATTTCAAGTATGCCTTCAATTAATCGATTATTCATTTCCGCTTTTATGACTTCCCCGTCTTCCCTAATTTCAAATGGATACGGGTTTGTATCGATCACATACCCAATTGGTGCTTCAACCTCTTGATACGTATATTTTCCGTATGATAAATCGAGAAATTGGGCGATACCATTTTCATCTGTCTTCCCTTCGACAATGACATCCCCTGCTTCATCTTTGATTTGAAATGTCGTATCTGGCAAAGGAGCATCATCTACAATATCTGTCTTCAATATTTCCAAGCTTCCTTTTATACGCTCATTTACTACGGTGATATCGACATGCTCATTCACCAATTCAACTTCTACTTCATTTCCTGCTTCACTAGTTGTGTATCCTTCAGGTATTTCAGTTTCAATGATTGTATATGGCCCACTTGTGAGCTCTGAAAATATTAATCTACCATCTTGTGCTTGTTCCTCTGCCATGACTTCACCGGCAGCATTAACGAGTGAAAATGTGGCTCCATCAAGTAATTCATGGTGTTCATCAACCTTTGTAATATTAATATCTAATAATGGCTTGTTAATCTCAAATTCCAGATGATCCTCTGCCGTATTCACTTCGTCACCGATCCATAATATCCTTTGTAACTCCGTACCACCTTTGCCTAATTCACAATCCGCCGGAATATATTTATGCACATTTGAATAGGATACTTCCCCGACGACACTCAGTTTAATTGCTTGATCTTCTAGAATGTCTTGCTTATCGATCCTTAGCTTAAATTCATTGCCCGCTACAACATAGGCTTCTTCTACCACATTTCCTTTATGATCGACCGGATATGCTTCTCCGAATTCACTTTGATCAACGGAAAGCTTCCCCTTTTCATTCGTCTGTTCAATCGCGAGCGTATCTGTTTCATAGAATAGCCCTTTATCTTTAAATTGATTATCTTCTTCAGAAAGAATGGCCACTTCTAGCACTTCTTCTTCTGGAACAGAAAGTAAATTACTTTCGACAAATGACACATGTCGCTTAATAATATCTAACATTTCCGAGGAATGCTGTACTTCTTCATATTTTCCATCATGCTTGATAAGCGAATCAAGCGTTAAATGCTTACTGTTAAAATCGTCGCTCAAAACATAGGTTGTCACCTGTGTCACATAATACCGTTGGTCATTTGTTAGGCTATTATTATGGATTGTATATTCACCAGTGACATCTTGAGCTCCGCCATAACCATATACAACCGCTGAATATTCTTTACTGGTAATTTTCTCATTTGACTTCTCATATTCATTTCCAGCAAAATCCGGACTTTCTAAATCCCAATTTAAACAATACGCTAGATTATTATCTTCATCTGTTTTATACCGTGATACTAACAATCGATCTTCTATTACTGAATCTACCCAGCCAAGATATTTTGTTCCTTCAAAGTATGGAATACTTCCTTTGTACATTATATTTCCTCTATCTTCAGACTTAAAAATTTTAGATGACTCGCTTGTTTTTGGACCACTCTCATTTGCTTCCACAATTGTTAATGGTATTGTCAACGCGAAGATAGCTAGAAATGTAAATACAATGCCTGCTTTTTTCATATTCCTCTTCCTCTCCAGTTAAAATAGTAATGGTAGTAAAATCAATCAAGAACCAACGATTGAAAAACATCACCCCCTTAACTAAAAACCGTAAATAATGAACGGAAGCTCTTTCTTCTACATTTATAATATACGCCCACCGATGTAACCGCTTACATATTATGGGCTAATAGGTGATTATAAACCTCCTCCCTTTATGAAATTGGGCAATTATTCAAATATATGTAACAATATGTAAGCAGAAGCCATGTGATAGCCCTCGTTTACGAGCAACAATCAGTATATTAATTGTCCTTGCCTATGTAAACCTCATCCACATGGTTATCAGATACGCGGTTCGGACTGATCTGCCGACATCCATCCCTGATATTCTTATCTTTATACGGCACTTTATATATATAGATGAATGCTCGCGAGGACCTGTACCTATAATTATACCCATTTTTTGTTAAAATACAACTCATACTTTTATGCAGTGATAAAGCAGTAAACAAAACCAAAAATTAAATCATCCCCATCTTTGTTTTCAGTTCTATACACACTGCAACAAATGCCTTTGATTACATAATGATTAGGGGGATAAGCGAACCACAAGCATTCTTTTTTATCCCCCAACAATCTTTTATTTCACATTAAACCTTTTTCGTAAATGGTGTTTCAAAACCTTTCCACTACCATTTTTAGGCAACTCATCAACAAACTCTACATAGCGTGGCGCTTTAAAATTAGCTAATTTGGACCGAGCAAAATCGATAATATCTTGTTCAAGAATATGCTCATGATGTTCGCGTTTTACAACAATTGCCAGCGGAACTTCCCCCCACTTCTCATGTCTTCTGGCAACAATAGATACTTCTTGAATAGCTGGATGATCATACAACATACTTTCCACCTCTAGGGAAGAAATATTTTCACCCCCGCTAATGATGATATCCTTTTTCCGATCGACAATGGATATATTTTGATCTGGATAGACGACTGCTAAATCCCCTGTATGAAGCCAGCCATTCCGAATGGTTTCGCTCGTAGCATCCTCATTTTTCCAATACCCCTTCATCACACCGACACCTCTGACGATGATTTCCCCAATTACTTTTCCGTCGTGTGCCACTTCTTCCCCATTGTCTAGAACAACTTTTACTTCCGAACCAATTAATTCATAGCCTGTTTTCTCTTTTAGAGCGAGTTGTTCTTCATATGGAAGCTGCTGCTGTGTTACACGAATATCTGATGTGGTAATGAGTGGCGTTGTTTCCGTCATCCCATACACTTGAATAAATGTCCAATTCAGTTCATTTTCTACGCGTCTAATAAATGCGAGTGGCGGTGCAGCACCAGCAACGAATATCCGTAGATGATGTTTTATCTTTGGTACTTGATTCTTTTCGGCATATTCTAATAAACTACTTAACACGGTGGGTGCCATATGCATCACAGTCACACCGTGCTTCTCAATTTTATCAAAGATTTGTTTCGGCCTCACCTTATCTAAACAGACATGGGTGGCACCATTGGCAGTATAATAAAACGGTGACCCCCATCCGTTCACATGAAACATAGGTAAAACATGCAATAACACATCTTTATCTGTCACTTGTAAATGGTGCATGCTGCTCATCGCATGGAGGTAGTTATTACGATGTGTCAACATAACCCCTTTCGGATCTCCCGTTGTTCCACTCGTATATAATAATGTTGCTAAATCGTTTTCGTCGATATGATAATAATCGATGTCATCCTTAGGTTGGGAAGCTAACATCGCTTCATATAAAACAACCTCTTCTTTATCAAGTTGTTCATTACAAATAATCGTCTCCACTGTTTTCAGCTTATCTTGCACCGGCAAAATAACTTCGCGGAAGCTTTCATCCATATAAAGCACCGTTGATTCACTATGATTTAGAATATAAACATAATCTTCTGGCTCTAATCGCGTATTCATCGGAACAAATACAGCGCCAAGTTGCAAGACACCATAAAAACCCTCCAACATTTCAGATGTATTCGCTGATAAGTATGCAACTCGATCCCCTTTAGCTACGCCAAGATCTCTTAGACTATGGGAAAGCTGATTCACTCGTGCCTGAAGCTCCTTATATGTAAAACGACCATCATCCATAATAACCGCAGTCTTCTCACTATATAACTTCGCTGCCCTTGTTAAAAATTGTGGTAATAATAATGGAAAACTCATGATTACTCCTCCTTGCAAATGGTTTCTAACAGTTTCTATTCATCTCCTATAGTATAATAAACTCTCGCTGTATTTACTAGCGCTCTCCATTAAGTTCTCCTCACTTTTTTAAATGTTTAGGTTGCCACCTGATCATGGTATATCCTTGAAAAAGTCATTATATGTTTTAATCTATGCGGAGTGGGGAACCTATTACTATGACAACAAAAAGGAGGCTATATGCATGAGTGATGGATTTAAGGATAAAGTAGATGGTGCCGTTGATAAGGTAAAAGGCGAAGCAAAAGACGCTTTCGGTAAATTAACAGACGATAAATCGAAGCAAGCAGAAGGTAAAGTCGATAAAACAAAAGGAAAGTTGAAAGACAAAGCTGGAGATTTAAAAAACAAATCAGATGAATAATAACTCAGCCCCCTTGATAGGGGGCTTTTACATGTCCGTCTTACTTTTCTATGATAATCTCCATGGTCTTCAATGACCTACACACAATTGATATGTGACAGGGACCTTCATTTCATGATTATACCTGCGGAACAAATTTTCATCTATTCCCGACTTATCTTAAAAACCCGGTTCCATTCAGTAGGCTTATTCATATATTGATAAAAGAATGAGGAGGCGATGTCTTTGAATAAACGATATTTTCAAGAACATTCAAGTTTAAAGTCGGCTGAAATACGTGCAGCAAAGCTCGACCTCTTAGGTTCGGGCATCGCTTCGATTGGCGATGCCCTACAAACCATTGCCTCGGCAATTGAATTCCAAGCTATACGAACGCTCGAAGAAGAAGAGGAACAACAGGATGAAGAGGATAAAGATCAACAGTTGCAAAAGATGCAACAAAAAATTCATCAGTTAGAAAGTGAAATTAAAAAAATAAGATCCACTACGAACACATATTAACGGGATCCGATCATTCGAAGGCTCTGATCGTTAGATTAGCCTTCGAATAGGATCGATCCGTGTGTCCATGTTGGCTTATTTTTTTAAAAATATCATGATTATTTTTAATATCGATTTTCTCTTCTTCTTTTTCAACCGATTATAATGCCGAGCCTTCTCCGCTTCTCTTGCTTCTTGTCGCAACTCCATCATACGTTGCCGAACAATTTCTTCATCAATTCTAAACATTATTCTTGCTCCTTTAGGAGTTGCTTCCAATGTTACCTTCAGGGGATGGCATGCACCGCTTTTTTTAGCCATTTATCCTTTATATATAATACCGAAGTCTCCAGTTTATTTTTGTTTATTTCATGCTTGGTCTGTTGATTTACTGTCATTTGATTCATCATTCTTCCTCCTTCATTTTTATTTGTTCGTCATTTAAAAATGCCATACATCTTTTACAGGATATTACATACCATTCCAATTGTGAGTAAAACAAGTAAAAATGGTACGTTTCCCATAACATCTTTTCAGCCAAACTGTTTTCATGTCTCATTACAATCGCCATCCTTCTCCGATTGTCCTTTAAAAAAAAGAACACAAAAACGCACACGCCTTTTATATAAGCGTGTGCTCATCGAAAAGAACGGCAACCGTGCCGTCCTAGATTATTTAATCAGAAGCGTTAAAAATCAGTTCGGCACGGAATCACTATTAAATTATGTTGACAACTATTATATTTAATCATTTTCCGCACCTCCATTTCTTATTTGTTGATCTAAAGGATAACATTTCCATCACCTTATTGTCAATGGATTTTGCAATATTCTTTTAATTATATTAAAAAATAGAGATACGGACTTAATCTCTAAATCCGTATCTCCATAATCATCATTCATTCGAATTAAATCTTTTTTACAAACTCTGTCTTTAACTGCATAGCGCCAAATTTGGGGACTTTACAATCTATATCATGATCTCCATCAATCAAGCGGATATCTTTTACCGTCGTTCCTTGCTTCACAACGGAAGAAAACCCTTTGATTTTCAGGTCCTTGATAACACTAACCGTATCGCCATCTTGCAATACATTGCCATTCGCATCCCGGTATACCTTTTCTTCTTGCCCTTGCTCTTTTTCTTCCTCTTGTTCAATCCACTCATGCGCACATTCTGGACAAACGAGTAGATTTCCATCTTCATATGTATATTCGGAACTACATTGAGGGCAATTTGGTAAATTTCCCATATTCAATTCTCCTCTCTTCTTTATCTATCATTATACCAGTAATTATTTTATGATAAACGGATTATCTGCTATTCAGAACTTTAAAGGGTTATGATGTATGAATCGGAAGTAGAATCGTAAATGTTGTGCCCACATCAAGCTCACTTTCGACCAAAATTTGTCCGTCATGAACTTCTACAATATGCTTGGTAATCGCTAGACCAAGTCCGGTTCCCCCTGTATTTCTACTCCTAGCTTTATCAATACGATAAAATCGTTCAAATATACGTGGAAGATCCTGCTCGTCAATACCGATACCTGTATCCCTTATCCGAATACATAACTGGTCTTCTATTTTATCCATCTCTAGTGTGACGACCCCATTATACGGTGTATAGTGAACGGCATTAGCTAAAAGATTAATAAGTACTTGTTTTAGCTTATCATGATCCGCCAATAATGTTACGTCCTTATCTGCTGTCACCATATATTTAATTCCTTTTTCTTTTGTTATTTGTTTACTCATGGGGTTTATTTCGTTGAGTAATTTTTTCATATTTACGGGCGATCGTACTAATTTAAATTCATCATTCTCAAGACGTGATAAAATCAATAGATCATCAATTAATAATTGAAGTCGTTTACTTTCACTATGAATGATATGGATGAATTCATTTCTTGATCCCTCTTCGTTTATGGCCCCTTCTTCCAATGTTTCGGCAAATCCTCTAATAGAAGTAATGGGTGTTTTTAATTCATGAGAAACATTGGCGACAAAGTCTTTACGTATCGACTCCAATTTCTTGAATTCGGTTATATCGTATAAAACAAGGACAGAACCATTTAAATGACCTTGTTCATTAAATATTGGTGCACCTACGACTTCTAAATAATGTCCATGAACCGTTGAAAAAGTTTCTTTTATTTTCTTTTCATATAAAAAGGTATGTTGTATCGTTTGATGGATTTCCTCATAGTCCAGCACATCATAATAAAGATTTCCGATGTAAGCTTGATGTGTTTTATCAAACATGGAAATAAACGTCCGATTGACGAGATGAATATATCCTTTTTCATCAATAAGTACTAACCCACATTCTGTATTTTCAATGACCGTAGATAATTGCTCGGTTTTAATATCCTGCTGAGTGGAAAGTTGATTTAAGTCTCGGGCTAATTTATTAATTTCATTTCCTAAGACAGCACTCATGCCATTTGACTTATAATGAAATCTAGACCAATAATTCCCGTCTACTAATTTTGTGATTGTTTTCGTTGCCACTTGAATAGGCTTTATATACTTTTCAAAAATATGCAGTAATATGACGATCATGACGATAAATTCTATGATTAAAATAGATATCAGAAAAATATAATCATCGACAATTTGACTTAATAAACAACCCGTTAAAAATACGAGGAGAAAGACGCTGACAACATAGGACAATAACGTTTTAGATAGAGGGGACCTCATGATACTGGCGGCTCCATTTTATAGCCTAAACCGTGAACGGTTTTTATATAAAGGGGTTCTTTTGTGTTGGATTCAATCTTTTCTCGTAACCGACTAATATGCACATCTACAATCCGTGTATCTCCAGAAAAGGCATAGTCCCACACTTCACTCAGCAACTGCTCCCTCGATAAAACAAGTCCTTTATGTTTTGCAAGATGGGCTAAGAGTTCAAATTCCTTACGTGTAAAATGAAGGGACTCTTGATTCAGTTCCGCCTTATACATATCCGGATATATAACGAGCTCCCCGATGATGATTGGTGCATATTGATCTTCCACTACTTTATTTGACCTTCTTAAAATCGCCTTGATTCTGGCGATTACTTCTCTCGGACTAAAAGGCTTTGTTAAATAGTCGTCAGCTCCTAATTCCAATCCCAAGACTTTATCAAGTACGTCTTCTTTTGCTGTCAACATGATAATCGGAACGTCTATTTTATTCCGCCGTAAATGTTTACACACTTCCATTCCATCTATTTCGGGTAACATCAAGTCAAGAACAATTAATTCATATTGATTTTGCTCTGCCTTTTTTATCGCTTCCTGTCCATCATAGGCAACATCTGTCGTAAATCCTTCTTTTTCAATATTGTACTTTAATAACGTAACAATCGATACTTCATCATCAACAATTAGAATTTTATTCTTCATGATATCGACCCTCCATCAGATAAACACAGTTGTATGATTTACATCTTACAGTAGGCTGGCTTCATTTGAAAAGCAACAAGCCAATTGTAAAGGTAATTTTACAATTAAAGCGTTATGAAAATTTACAAAATGTTTACATTTCATTCATACCTCCTCAACATCCAACGATTACAATAGATATTGAAAGGGACGCCTTTCCATAAACCAAGATTGAAAGGGGATTTGTTTCCATGAAAGTCAGCAGATATTTATTAATCCTAGTCATCTCCAGCCTCGTAACGATTTTAGTTGCTTGTGGGAATGAGAATACAAATGGTGAAGATTCAGATCTTGAAGGAAGTGTTGTCATTAATGGCTCTGGTACCGTCTATCCCTTACTATCCAAATTAGCTGAAGAATATATGACGACTGAACAAGAAGGTGTATCCGTTGAAGTGAGCCGTGCCGGAACAGGCGCCGGATTCCAAATGTTTCTTGATCCGGAAGGAACAGACTTCAATAATGCGTCACGTGAAATAAAAGAAGAAGAGACTACCTCTGCCGAAGAGCAGGATATGGACATAACAGAATTAAAAGTAGCCTTAGACGGATTGACATTTGTTATACACCCTGATAACGATTGGGCTACTGAACTCACCCAGGATGAAATTATTAGTATTTTTCACGCTGACGGCGCCGTAACCAAATGGTCAGACATTAATCCGGACTTTCCAGATGAAGTGATTCAACCTTATGGACCAAACGAGAACCATGGTACTTACGAGTTTTTCTGGGAAGAGATTCTTGAAGAAAGTGACTTAGTCGATAGCATTAATCTTCAACAGGAATATTCAACATTAGTTAATCTCATCTCGGAAGATGTAAATGGAATTGCTTTCTTTGGTTATGGTTATTATGTCAATAACCAAGATCAGCTACAAGCCGTACATGTTGATTTTGGTGATGGAGCCGTTGAACCTTCCCTCGACACCATCTCTGAGGACGGAGATTATGCGCCATTTACACGACCTGTATTTACTTATTTAAATGTTGATCATGCAAAAACGAAGCCAGAAGTATTAGATTTCGCACAATATCTTATGAAAAACATCAATACTTTTGCTGGTGAAACAGGATTCGCTCCATTGCCGGATGAAGAAGTCGATGAATATATAAAAACCTTGGAAGACTTATAATCGTAATCGATAAACATACGCGATGAATAGATGAGATGGATAGCGTTTTGGCTCTCATCTCATGTCATTTCGAACGCGTAAAGGGGTGCTCCTAATTATGTCGAGGAACAATCAACAAGACAAAAACAATCGTGTTGATGTGAAACAAATGATTCTTCAAAACAAGAAGAAAAACAGTATCAATAGTAAAATCGAGAAGTCTGTCCCGATCATTCTTTTACTCATTACAGCGGTATCGATCTTAACAACCGTCGGGATCATTTTCACGTTGCTAACTGAAACCATTACTTTTTTTCAGCGCGTTCCTTTCTGGGAATTTTTTACGAGTACCGATTTGAATCCCTTAGGTAAAAACCCTAGTTTTGGTCTGTTACCACTTATAGCCGGTACTGCCATCTCTTCCCTGATTGCAATCGCGGTGGCTGCTCCTATCGGATTAATGTCAGCTATCTATTTAAGCGAATATGCATCACATAAAGTAAAAAAGGTCATTAAACCGTTACTAGAAGTACTTGCTGGTATACCGACAATTGTCTATGGATTTTTCGCATTAACCTTTGTCACACCGATTTTACGAGTGGTTATTCCATCGCTTGAACCGACGAATATTTTGAGCCCTGGTATTGTAATGGGGGTCATGATTATTCCGATGATTGCATCCATGTCTGAAGATGCGATGAATTCCGTTCCCCAATCCATGCGTGATGGATCGTCAGCCTTAGGAGCAACTAAATTAGAAACAACGATACGTGTCGTTGTGCCTGCTGCATTATCCGGGATCATCGCTTCCTTGGTACTTGGCATATCGCGAGCCATTGGCGAGACGATGATTGTAACCATTGCGAGTGGCAGTACGAAAAATTTCACGCTGCAAATTACGGAATCCATGCAAACGATGACCGCCTATATTGTTGAAGTTACAAGTGGTGATGCTCCGGCTGGCTCCACCATTTATTATAGTTTATACGCCGTTGCAGCGACGTTGTTTCTCTTTACCCTTTGCATGAACTTATTAGCTGGATACGTATCCCGCAAATTTAGAGAGGAATATTAATATGAAAGATATGAACCCTATTCCCACTCAAAATAAAGTCAATTCACGTATATTACTTAATAACATCGCAAAAATCGTGTTTCTTCTTGCTACATTATTTGGCCTTGTCGTGCTCGCGGTTTTAATCATCCGTGTGTTAATCGAAGGTATTGGTTGGATTAATATCGACTTTTTACTTGGCAAGTTATCCACCCAGGCAGATAGGGCTGGAATCATGGGCGCTATTTTAGGTACCTTTTGGTTAATGATTGTCGTTGGACCCGTTACGATGGTTTTCGGAGTAGGAACGGCTATTTTTTTAGAGTTATATGTGAAAAAAGGACGTCTGCAAACTTTTATTCAAACGAATATTTTAAACTTAGCAGGTGTGCCCTCTATTGTTTATGGTATTCTCGGGCTCACGATTTTTGTCCGGGCTTTAGACTTCGGTAATATCGTTCTAGCTGGTGGCTTAACCATGTCCCTACTCGTACTACCTATCGTCGTGGTTGCGAGTCAAGAGGCCATTCGTTCAGTACCCCAACATCTCAGTGATGCCTCATATGGTTTGGGTGCAACGAAATGGCAAACGATCAGAAGGATTATCTTACCAACCGCTCTCCCAGGTATCTTAACGGGTGCCATACTAGCCCTGTCACGTGCCATTGGAGAAACGGCACCACTCGTTGTCATTGGAATTCCAGCGTTATTAATTCCTTTTCCGGGAAGTGTTTTAGATAAATTCACCGTCCTACCTATGCAAATTTATTATTGGACGCTTGATTCATCACTCGTTGCAGAGTATGCAAATTTAGCTGCAGCTACAATTGTAGTCTTATTACTCGTATTGTTTACCTTGAATTCAGTAGCGATTATCATTCGGAATAAATTCCAAAAAGAATATTAGTTTTCTAATCGATAAGGAGTGAATCATGTTGAACCTATTAACGATCGACAAAGATCATGACGTGACTAAAAAAGCAGATGTTTACTCTATCCATAGGGATCTTCCCACAAATAAAGTGGTCTATCATACGGAGGACTTAAGTCTTTGGTATGGTGATGTTCAGGCATTAAAGAACATTAACTTACCCATATACGAAAAAGAGGTAACAGCAATTATTGGCCCCTCTGGCTGTGGAAAATCCACTTATTTAAAAACGTTAAATCGAATGGTGGAACGTATTCCAAATGTTAAAGTCTCTGGGAAAATCACTTATCAAAACCAGAATATACTTGATAAGTCCTATCAACCGGAGGTATTAAGAACCCGGGTTGGAATGGTTTTTCAGAATCCGAATCCATTTCCTAAGTCCATTTATGAAAACATTGCCTATGGGCCGAGAATTCACGGCATCCGTAATAAAAAGGTGTTGGATCAAATTGTTGAACGAAGTCTCCGTGATGCCTATATTTGGGATGAAGTAAAAGATCGCCTGAAGGAAAATGCATACGGCTTGTCTGGTGGACAGCAGCAACGATTATGTATTGCCCGCTGTTTAGCCATTGAACCAGATGTTATTTTAATGGATGAACCAACTTCAGCACTCGATCCTAAATCAACCCTTGAAATTGAAAAGTTAATTCAGGAATTGAAGCAAGACTATACGATTGTGATTATCACACATAATATGCAACAAGCAGCTCGCGTTTCTGACAAAACAGCTTTCTTCTTAAATGGTGAAGTTGT